>MDTG01191042.1_pt1 | contig 16923 bp, 37 predicted proteins | sample 811421 | NCBI WGS metagenome assembly MDTG01 (sample SAMN05326645, study PRJNA326480) | marine metagenome | isolation source: seawater | place: Pacific Ocean: South East | collected 2011
ATTCCTGATGCTTTAGAAGATAAATTTAACCAAGTAGTTAGTGATATAAAACAAGAAATTGAAAAAATTAAAAAATGAAATACTTTACGTTAGATGAATTTGATTCACCTGACCACAAAGGTAGTGGTGTTAATATGGATAGTAACTTTCTTGAGTTGCTCGACAATGCTCGTGAAATTGCAGGGATACCGTTTAAAATTAACTCAGGATTTAGAACTAAAAAACGAAACCAAGAAGTCGGTGGAGTTTCAAACTCAAGTCACCTCATTGGAGTTGCAGCCGATATTGCTATTCAATCAGGAAACGAAAGATTCGTTGTTCTTAATGCCCTTATCAAAGCAGGATTCAAAAGATTGGGAATTGCTAAAACCTTTATACATTGCGATACCGATTCATCCAAAGCAAATTCAGTCTGGACATACTAATACAGTAGGAAGTACATTATGGCTGAAAAAAAGAAATTTAAAGATACAAAAGTAGGTCAATTTTTACTTGATAAAATACCTGATGTAGTTGGTGCAGTTGCAGGTAACACAGCAGTAGGAAGTGTTATACAAGCTATTATTGGTGGCTCAAGTATGAGTGATGCAGACAAAGAGATTGCTCTCAAAAAACTTGAGTTAGAAAGAGCAGAAATAGATGGCACTACAAAAAGATGGGTTGCAGATGCTAGAAGTGGTTCTTGGTTGGCTTCTAATGTACGCCCATTAGTTTTAGTTTTTCTAACAGTTAGTTATGTAGTAGGATGGTATCTTAGTTATCCTTTAGATAGTATTACAGGATTGCTTAGTATTGTAATAGGTGGCTACTTTGGTTCAAGAGGTGTTGAAAAAGTATTTGGTAACTCTAAACATAAATAATGGCTAAAGTACAAGTAAGTGTTTATGTAAAAAAAAGTATCAAGAGAAAAGGAATACACGCTAAAAAAAAGACTAGTGGTTTAAAGTCCTCTAAACTATACAAAAAGAAATATCGAGGACAGGGACGATAATAATTTCCCTATATTTACTTATTATTAATTTTAAAACTTATACAAATGTCTGAAGAAATGACTATTAGATTACTAGCTGAAAAAATTGCAAAAGATTTTTATAGAACTGTTAAAGAACGTACTGATGATTTGTTGCAATTAGATGCGATACAATACACAAATTTAGGTACAGATAGTCATAAGTATGAGAAGAAACAAGTAAAAGCAGATAGTAGGTTTATATATAAACAAATAAAAACTATTGATGCTCCATTAGGTGAACAATTAATTACTGCTATGGATTAGTACTATATTAGTATTAGTACTATAGTATAATAGTAGTATATAACTATAGTAGTATCATAGTACTATATTAGTATAATATATAAAAATATTTAACAAAACCTAATTATGGCAAAAAAATTGTCAAGGTCAAGAATAGTTGTTAAGCTAGATACAGTTTTTAGTAAATACATAAGATTAAGTAATGCTGACAAAAATGGATATTGTAGTTGTTATACTTGTGGGTCTAAAGGCTACTGGAAAAATGATGGAATGGATGCAGGGCATTTTATGTCGAGGAAACACTACTCAACAAGATGGGACGAAAGAAATGTAAAGCCACAATGTAAGCATTGTAATATGTACAGAAATGGCGAACAGTATAAATTTTCACAAATATTAGGAGACAGTTTAAGCGAAGAATTATACATACTTAGTAAAAAAACAGTAAAATATTCTAATGTAGAATTAAATAATATGGCAGAACATTACAAGAAACTTGTAAAAGAATTAGAAAAGATGTACATTTAAATATTCTTTCTTTGTTTGTTTTTACTTGAGAAAGGGGTGGTTATTAATTTAACTGCCCTTTTTTTGTTTTTATTAATAATTTTTAATATCTTTAAGAAAAATAAGTATTATGCCTTTATTAGAATTTTTATCAGAAAAAGACTTGATTGAATTAAAAAACAATAAAAGTCTATTAGATACTACAAGAAAAGTAGCTAAAGAAGAACTTATTAAGCGTAAATCTTTAAAAGCAGAAAAGAATGACGTATAATGAGGATTTAATTAGAGTATTACAAGCTGAAGTAGATACCTTGAGAAACAAGGTTGAGGAACTAGAAGCAAAATTAGAAATAAGTAACACAAATATAGAACAACAATTATGAATAAATCAGGAAAGATAGTTGCTTACCAACCAAATGGTGAAGCAGAAATAAAAGGAACACAATATAATAGATTCCTTGTAACATTTGCAGATGGACAGGAATGGAAATTTTTAGCAAAAGGAGAATTTAAAAAGAAGATAGGAGATACAGTTGAATATATTATTAAAAATGAACAGTATAAAAATGCAGCATTTGTTGCAGAGCCTAGACCAAATTTTAACAATAATGGTAGCAGACCTGCAAGTACAAATGACAGTATATTACTTCAAGTTTGCTACAAAGAAAATATGCAGGCTTTTGCTAAAGAAAATAAAGACTCAGTAATGAGTGAAACAGAAAAAGATTTCATAGCTTTAAAACAAATTTTAAATAAATTATAATGGATAGTAAACTAATAAATGGACTTTACTGTAAAAAAGGTAATGTCGAATGGAAGAATGTAACAATAGGTTTGAATGTAGAGCAATTTGCAAAAGAACTTATTAGGCTAAAAGATGTAGCAAAAGAAAATAGAGGATTTTTAAATATAGATATTTGTACTTCTAAAGATGGTCAAAAACTATATGCAATTCTAAATGATTTTAAACCAATACCTAAAGAGCAGGTAACAGCAACTGAACATAGTCCTGACAGAGATAATGTTCCGTTTTGAGTTTAATTAGTTGATTTTTATTAAAGAGTAGCGATTAATTTTGTTACTCTTTTTTTTTATATTTATACAAACGAAGAAAAGATGATAATAGATTTTAATGCTCATTTAGAGAAAATTAAGCAGGTTAGAAGTGGACAAATTAAAGAGGGACTAAAGCTAGATGTTCCTGAGATTGATGAACATTTTAGATATAAAGCAGGAAATTTTAATGTAATATTAGGTCACGCAAATACAGGCAAGACAACTGTTATACTGTATCTTATGTTAATGTATAGTATTAAACACAATCTTAGATGGTTAGTATTTAGTAGTGAAAATGAACCTTATACTCTCATTAAGAAACTTATAGAGTTTATGGAGGGAAGTGTTATACACAAAATTGAAGAAGAATATTTCAAAGATAGAAGTGAGTTTATTAATTCTCATTTTAAATTTATAGACCCTACTCAATTGTATAGTTACAAAGAAATATTACAATTAGCAGAGAATGTTAAAAATGCTTGGAATTATGATGGTTTACTTATAGACCCTTATAATTCAATGATGAAAGATAAAATTTTAGCAAAAACACATAACGGACACGAGTATGATTACTTTGCTTGTAGTGAGATGAGAGTTTTTTGTAAAAAAATGCAAGTATCAATTTGGCTTAATACACACGCTAATACAGATGCACTAAGAAAAAGACACGGAGAAAGACACGAATATTTTGGTCATCCTATTCCACCAATGGCAAGTGATGTGGAGGGTGGTGGTAAGTTTGTAAACAGAGCAGATGATTTTCTTGTGATTCATAGATATGTGCAGCATCCAACAGAATGGATGTACAGCCTTATTCACGTGCGTAAGGTAAAAGATGTCGATACAGGTGGACGTCCTACATCAATTGATGCACCAATACGTCTTAAAAGTGTTATAAATAACGTTGGATTTGAAATAAACGAAAAAAATTTACTAGATTTACCAAAGAGAGTACAGATTAATTTACCTTTTTGATAAATTTTAACATAAATAATACTGCTTTTAACATACAACTGATACCTGTTTATGGTCTTAGTTTAGGTATTTTATATTATAATCCTAACTTAGAACCTGATAACTATAATGTAGAGCCTGAAGATTTTTATGAGCAAGTGACAGTTATGTTATTCTTTTTTGGATTTCATATAACTTGGTTTGAGTTATGAAAAGCACATTAGAGTTATTAGCAGAAAAGCACAAAGATTGGATAAGAATAGTAAAAAGTTTCGGTTGCAATGCTGAGACTAGTGAAGATATTGTTCAAGAAATGTACATTAAAATACATTTTTTAATTTCTAAAGGTGGTGACATAATGTATAACGAAACTGAAATTAATCACTTTTATATATTTAGAACTCTTAGAACTATGTTTATTGATTTAACAAGAAAACAATCAAAGGTAAAATTTGTCAGTATAGAAAACACTAAAGATTATTCTGAGGAAGATATTATTAATTTATTTAAAAAATTACACATTAAAGAATTTAGTGAATTAGATGACATAGAAAAATATCAAAACAAAATAAACAAAGAATTAAATAAATTACATTGGTATGATAAAAAAATATATAATCATATTCAAGAAGGAGAAAGTATAAAAAGTTTAAGTGATAAAACAAAGATTAGTTATTACTCAATTTATAATACATACAATAAAGTAAAAAAATATTTATCTAAACAAATTTTTGAAAAATGAAATTAGGAGACTTAGTAGAAAAAATATTTAAAGTAACAGGCATAAAATGGTTGCACGATAAAATATGGTTTGACATTTTAAAAAAAGATTATTGTGGCTGTAATGATAGAAAAGAAAAATTAAACAACCTTAAAATTAATCGCAATGCTTAAAATGAAACCTGAACATTATAATGCTTGGACAGCATTTCTTGCAAATGATAAAAACACTTTAACTAAAGGCGAACAAGAAACTTTAGCTAGATTACATTCTATTTATTTTAAACACAGTTATTACTTGCCTTGTACTTGTAGTCCTAAAACTTATAATTCTTGGATAGAACACCTCAACACTATATACAAAAATGGTAAAGGTTGAAAATAAAAGATGTACATAAATGGGAACAGGCTATAATAATACTTTTAAATTTTGATGGTTGGGAATTAGAATGGTGTGGTGGTGGTTTTGACCATTATGATGCAATAGGTAGAACACCAAAAGGTATAGAGTGTTGTATGGAAATGAAGTTTAGGCAAAAGTATTATCCTACTAAAATGCTTGAAGTTGATAAATATAACAGACTTATGGATATGCCACACGATATGGTAAAACTTTATTTTGTCAATGACCCTCGAGCAAATTATTTATTTTGGTTAAATCAAATAAAACTACCTGAACCAGTAGAAATGTATTGTCCTGATACAACTTTATGGAACAGCAAAAAAATAAAAAAACCTTGTTATTTACTTTCTGAGGAAAATGCCAGTATAATAAATAAGAACAGCCTTTGATTTATTAAAATTTTTTTATATCTTTATGTAATGGATATAGCAAAATTTCAAATGCAGAAAAAATTTGATGTTCTTGAAGATGTAGAATTAAATACTAATCTTTTAATACTACAGGAAATTACTACTAAGTGGTATAAGTCAAGACCTGATAATAAAGATTTGCAAATGTTAAGAGATGCTATGTTAAAAGTTTCTTTAATAGCTAATAAACTTAAATATGAGAAATCTTTGTACCATACAACAATATCTGAGTATAGACAAGATAAGATTAGAGCAATTGAAAGAGCAAGAAGAGTAGAAGAAGAGTTAAAACAAATAAATAAAAAAGTAAAATTATGACAAATATATTAGAAGAACATTTAGAAGGTTTGGTAACAAAATACCAAGACAGTAACAGAAGAAATGCACCAAGAATAGGAAAAGCATTAGGTAGGCTTAGTGGTGTAATTGTAGATATAGAAAAAAAATATCGCTTATCTATAAATGATGATTTATCTGACTATCGTAAGAAAATTTTATTAGATGATTTAAGATTTATATATAATCAGATAAACTTAATAGAATTATGAGCAAACAAAAAAGACATTTTCACGATGGTTATTATGAAACTTTAGAAAAATGTACTAAAGCACAATTAATTACTAAGCTAGAAGAAAGTGATAAAAGAGAAAGAAGTACACGATGGAAACTAGAATGTACAGGAGAATATTCAATAACTATTTTTAAGAATAAAAAAGTAGTACAAGAATTAAAATATACTTGGGATGATAACCCACACGGAGCAAGATGGGATGAGATAGATGACTTAAGACACGCTCTTATGAACTCCTATCAGGATTATGAGAGTTTAATAGAAAGTGAAGTAACTTTTAAAGATGACTGGGATGAAAGATAATGTGACTATAAAACTATTAGATGGCTCAGTTTGGAGTAAAGATGAACTTATACACAATATGGATGATGATGAGTTTTACTATAAACTATGTGGTAAAAATATGCTTAGTAGTAGTTCTGCTAAGTTGTTATTAGATTCATACAAAAAATACTATTATGTACAAAAGTATGGGCAAAAAGAAACACAGCCTTTGCGAGATGGATGGTTGTTTCATACTGCTATATTAGAACCTGATGTATTTGAAAATCAATATTTTACTTGGGCAAAATCTAAAAATACAGTAGCATATAGAGATGCAGTTTTACATCATAAAGATAATAAAGAGGTAAAAGTATTTACAAGTACAGAGAAGGCTTCAGCAGAAAGATTAGCAGATGCTTTTTTAAAGAATAGTGGTTTAGTTAAATATCTAAATAAAGCACAAACAGAAGTACCTATAGCAGGAGAGGTTATGGGTATGCCTTTTAGAGGTAAAGCAGATATAATAACAAAAGATGGAGGTATTATAGATTTAAAAACGACTACTAATATTAAAAACTTTAAACACTCTGCTTATAATTTTTCTTATGATTTACAATGTTTTGTTTACTCAAATCTTTTTAATGTTAGCTATAAGGACTTTTTATTTATAGCAATAGATAAAGATTCTTTAGTGCCTAAAATTTGTGAAGTCTCAGAAGAGTTTTATTTTAGTGGAGAACAAAAATGTGAAAGAGCAATAAAAGAATATATTGATAACGTAGATAAAGATTTAAATGAATATACATTATGGGAAGAACTATAAAAAGAAACTACAAATATGCTGATGAGTTGGCTAATTTAATAATAAACACATCAGGCATAGATGTCTTTGAAAACTCAAGAAAAAGAGAAGTAATAGAACATAGGTCATTATTGATTTATATACTTAGAGAAGTAGAGAGAATGAGTTTGTTTTCTATTAGAGAGTTCTTTAAAAAAAATGGTAAGCATTATGACCACTCAACAGTACATCACGCATACAAGAACTTTGAAATGTATTCTACTTACAACTCAAGATTATTAGAATATTATAACTTGCTTGTAAAAGACAGCACCTCACCTAATAGCAGAAAGTTTTTAGCTAAAACTATTATAGATAATTCTGAGCCTTTATTGGCAGACCTTTTTATATATATGTATCAAAAGAATAATAATGAATTACAACAATAATTTTGAAGATGATTTAAGGATAGGGCAAGTTGCAGAAAGAAACTTAGGCTATTTATTTGACAATAGTGCTGTTGAAGTGAAGAGAGATTTTTTAGCATTAAAAACAGGGAATGTATATATAGAGTATGAAAGCAGAGGTAAGTCAAGTGGTTTAGCAAGAACTAAAGCTGATTGGTATGCTTTTGTATTATCTGAAGAAGTTGTAATTTTTATTAGAACAGAAAAGCTAAAAGAAATATGTAGAGTTAAAGGAGAAATAAAATTAGGTGGAGATAATAATACGAGTAAAGGAATAGTGTTACCAATTAAAAATTTGTATGATGAAAATTGAAATAGAAAAAATAAAGCCAAACGAAAGTAATCCTAGAATAATAAAAGACTTTAAATTTCAGAAATTAGTTAAGTCAATAAAAGACTTTCCTGAGATGCTAGAAAAAAGACCTATAGTTGTAGATGAAAATATGACTGTTATTGGTGGCAATATGAGGCTTAAGGCTTGTCGAGAAGCAGGGATTAAAAAAGTTGATATTGTTGTTGCAGATAATTGGACTGAAGAACAAAAAAAAGAATTTGTTATAAAAGATAATCTAAGCTACGGAGAATGGGAGTGGGATACTATAGCAAATGAATATGACGTATTAGATTTAGATACTTGGGGTATGGAGTTAGACCCTAGTTTATTTAATAAAGAAGAAGATATTGAAAGTATTAAAGGCGTTACTGATGAGAAGTTTAATGATTTCACTATTTATTTTAGTAATGAAGAAGAAATGGATATATGGTATGCCTTCCTTAAAAGACTAAAGAACAAATTTGCAGACCACGACAATGTAAGTGAAAGAGTTTTACGTTATATAGCAGAGGTTTATGATGAAAACAATATGTCAGAAAGTAAAATGATATTAAAGTTTATAGATGGCGAGTAAAAAAGATTTAGTTTATTTAGATGAGAATGTTTATGAAGCTGCTTTAAATCGTATCGAAAGAATATATAACGGACACGATGAAGTTTGGGTAAGTTTCTCAGGTGGTAAAGATAGTCTTGCTATGTTAAAATTAGTTGAAGAGTATTTTGAAAGAGAACAAATTACAGACAAGATTAATGTAGTTTTTAGAGATGAAGAAATGATAAACTCATTTGTAAGAGAGTTTGTTTTGACTTTTGTAAATAATCCTAGATACAATTTTAAATACTACACTACTCAGCTAGAAAGTGAGATTTATATATTAGGAAAAAAAGAACAATATATACAATGGGACAAGAATAGAGATTGGGTTGTTCCTAAACCTGATTGTGGTATTACTATTGAAGGTGTTTATGACCAATATACATTTGACCCTTTGGTATTTGAAGGAAATAAAAGATGCTGTACAATGATAGGAATTAGAGCATCAGAAAGTTTATTGAGATTTGCAGGTATTACAATGAGTAAGGTTTCTTATTTGACAAAGAACCCTAATATGAAAAATGGTACACTTGGTAAACCGATATATGACTGGGAAGAAAAAGATGTATTTAAATACTTTTATGATAAGAAGATAGATTATTGTCAAGTATATGATATGCAGATTTTTAACAAAGATTCTTTAAGAGTTGCAACTGTTTTACACGCAGAAGCAGCAAAAAATTTACATAAAGTAAAAACATTAGACCCAATATTATACAATCAAATTATGGATATTTTTCCTGAGGTAGAAATACAGGCAAGATATTATAAAGATGTAATAAAAGGTTCTACAGAAAAAATTGCATACGAGTATAAAGAAAAAGCAGGAGACTGTTGGAGTGCGATACTATTATATATAGAAGAAAATATAAAAGAGAAATATCAATACAACAAAGCTATGTATGCAGTAGCTAGGTCAAGAAAAACAAGAAACAATAATACTGATAAAGAAAATATATTTGGTGGCTACCCTGCTTTGTATGTATTTAAAAAAGTAATAGGAGGAGACTACAAAAGAACTTTTATACCGACCCCTGATAAAAAACAAGCATATTTTGATTATGAAGATATTAGCCTCAGAGCATAATAAGGTTTATAGAAAGTTTGCTAAGTATTTAAGAAAAGAAAGAGTAGCGATAGACAGAGACAATAAAACAAACACTAAGTATTTAATAGCTGAGTATGAAGGCAATCCAATAGGGGTTGTAGGTTGGTGTTATATTGCAAACAATCATTTAAGATTTAAAACAGATTTCATTGACAAACAATTTAGAGGAAAAAAGATATATACAGATTTGTGGAACGAAAGAATTTTAATTACCTTAAGTAATAAACAAGTAAAAATTATTAGTGCATATTGTACAGAAATGAGTTTACCTAAATACATTAAAGAAGGTTTCAAAATAGAGTCAGTACGCAATAATATAACATATGTAAAAAACAAGATAGAATGAGAAGTTACAAAAAATGGACACCTGAATTTAGAAAACAATCTTTAAAACTAACAAACAAAGCAAAAAAAATGGGTTGGATACCACAGCCTACAAAATGCAAAATATGTCATCAAACAAAAGGAATTATACATTTACATAATGAAGATTATGATGCAACTTACTATACTCTTAAGGAAGTATTTGACAGGTTTCCTATAGAAATCACAAGAGCAGAAATGCAAAAAGTAAACGATGCATTAGTACAGCTTTGTTGGAGATGTCATATGATGCACCATAGTAAACACAGAAATCCAACAGCAGTTGAAGAATATTTTTTAGAAGTTTTAAATGGTAAGCAATATCCACCAGTTTTTAGACACGATTTTACAATACTAAATAGAGACCACAATGTTTGACAAAGACCCAGTAAGTAATATAGAATGGATTAATGTAGATGAATTAAATGCTAATGACTACAATCCCAATGTCGTTCTTAATAAGGAACTTAAATTATTAGAACTTAGTATTCTAACTAATGGTTGGATACAACCGATACTAATTAATAAAGACAAAACTATTATAGACGGATACCACAGAAGTTTTTTATCAAGAAATAGTAAGAAACTAAAAGAAAAATACAAAAATAAAGTACCTTGCGTTGTAATGAATTTGACAGAAGCAGAAAGAATGCTTTTGACAATCAGAATAAATAGAGCAAAAGGCAATCATATTGCAATCAAAATGCACGAAATAGTTAGATTATTAATAGATAAGCATCAAGTATCTAAAGAACATATAATAAAATCTATCGGTGCTAGTAAGGATGAAGTTGAACTTTTGTATAAAAAAGGGGTATTTGATGCGTTAAATATAAAGGAACATAAATACAGTCAAGCGTGGAAAAGTCCGAAAACAATTTGAGACAACAAAATCAACACATAAAAAAGGAGCAATTCTTAGAGGCTTTAGAAAAAAGTATGGGCATTATGTCTCAAGCAGCCAAGAAGATAGGGGTAGATAGAACAACTCCTTACAAATGGATGCGAGAAGATGATGACTACAACGATAGAGTTAAGGAACTTCTTAATGTTAGTTTAGATTTTGTAGAAGGCAAACTATTTGAAGCTATACAAGATGGTAACATAACAGCAATAATATTTTATTTAAAGACTAAAGGTAAAGTAAGAGGTTATGTAGAAAGACACGAACTAGCAGGAGTAGATGATAAAGAACTAAAAGTAGAGATTGAAGTTATCCGTACAAACAAATGATGTTTATGACCACTTAGAATTAAGTGACCAAAGATTCATTGTAGAACAGGGGGGTACTCGTTCAGGTAAAACTTATAACATCCTGATGTGGATAATAATGAGTTATTGTCTAAACAACAGAAACAAGATTATAACAATTACAAGAAAAACAGGACCGAGTTTAAGAGGTTCTAGTATGCGAGACTTTTTTGAGATACTAGGCAATCAAAAACTATACAGCGAAGAGTTTCACCAAAAGAGTATTAACGAATACAATTTACTAAGCAATACAATAGAGTTTGTATCATTAGATGAGCCACAAAAAATAAGAGGTAGGAAAAGAGATTTGTTGTTTATTAATGAAGCTAATGAAATTACTAAGGAAGATTTTTTTCAATTAAACATAAGAACAACAGAAAGAGTAATATTAGATTACAATCCATCAGACGAGTATCATTGGATATATGATGATTTAATACCTAGAGAAGATTGTGACTTTCATAGAACAACTTATTTAGACAATCCTTTTTTAGATAATAACCTAATAAAAGAAATTGAAAGGCTACGAGATACAGATGAGCAATATTGGCAGGTATATGGATTAGGAGAAAGAGGTGTAAGTCAGTCAATAATATTTACATACGTTGAATCAGATAAAATTCCTGAAGATGCAACCTTTGTGAGTTATGGCTTAGATTATGGATATACAAATGACCCAACAGCTATGGTTAAGATATATAGAAAAGATTTTGATTTATATGCAGAAGAACTTATTTATAAGACTATGATGACAGCAGAAGATATACATAGGTCTTTTAAGTCTTTTCATATAACTAATGAACCTATATATGCTGATAGTGCAGAACCTAGACTAAATGATAATCTTAGAAGAATGGGATGGAATATTAGACCAAGTGTTAAAGGGCAGGATTCAGTAAGAGCAGGTATTGATTTATTGAAGAGATACAAACTCAATTTAATAAAAACAAGTAACAATTTAATACAGGAGTTTAGAAACTATAAATGGATAACAGACAAAACAGGTAAGTTAACTAATGCACCTGAAGATAAACACAATCATTTAATTGATGCCCTACGCTATGGGACATATAGTATTTTAGCTAGACCTAACTTTGGTAAGTACGCAATAAACTAGATATAGATTTGGTGATATCCCAAATTTTTAATATCTTTAAGTATTAATCACTTAAAATAAAAATTATGATACTTAGAAATATAAACACACCATATAGATTTAGATTTGAAGGAGGAATTTCTGAAGAAGAATTTAAAAATACTTTAGAAAAAATTGCAACAGAAGTCAACGAAGAGTATGGAGATTCAGGAAGTTGTGTCTTAGGATTCGAGATGATTGTAGAAGGTTCAAGATTATGTAGTCAGCCTTGGCAAGGCTCAGTAAGCTGTGGAGCATTCTATAATAAAGCAGGAGATTACTTAGTAAGTTTAGGAATCCATCAGGGTGACATTCATATTGAGTATGGTAGAATGGACTAAATTACACAGGGGGGAAACCCCCTTTTTATTAACCAATAATTATATTATGAAAGAAACACAAATATTAAAAGAAGTATTTACAACTAAAAATATATTGCTAGGCATATTATTTAACTTATGTAGCTTTGGTAGTATGTATGGATTTTTAGAAATTATATTATATTTAAGATACGATTTAGGATGGATTTAATAAAGCACATAACAGGAACTTGTGGAGAGCCACATTTAAATTTTACACTTATTACAATAGTCTTTGTATTAACAATTTATTTAATTAGAAACTATGGCAAAAGAAGGATATAACGGATGGACTAACTACGCTACTTGGCGTGTTAACTTAGAAATATTTGATGACATAGATACAGATAATTGGGCAGAAGATATAGAAAATCTTAGTCAGTACGAATTTGGTCAATATCTTAAAGACTATCTAGAGCAATTTTTAGAAACAGATAACCAATTAGCAGAAAGTTATGCTTTTGCTTTTATTAACGATGTTAACTGGTCAGAGATAGCAAAACATATTATAGACTATTATAGGGAAAACTATTGTTGTGATAATTGTAACGAACGATTAGAGGAACAAGATGACTTTTGTTCAGACAAATGCAAAAAAGAATATTGGTTACTAGCCGACCATCCAAAAGGCTAGGAATTTTGTTTTAGTTTGATTAAGTTTGGGACAGTCTTTATGGCTGTCCTTTTTTTTATAAACTTTTTTTAAAATACGTTATACTAATATGAAGTTACATCTACAGATACCTGATACTATAAAAGATATTACTCTTAGGCAGTATATGGAGTTTGACAAAATTAATATAGAAAGTAATCAAGACACTACTTTCTTAATGCAAAAGACAGTAGAAATATTTTGTAAAGTAAATTTAGACTTGACACTACAAATAAAATTTAATGACCTTAGAGATATAACTAATCACATATATAAACTATTAGAACAAGAAACAGATTTAGTAACTGTATTTAAAATAAACAATGTAGAGTATGGTTTTATACCTAAACTAGATGACATTACATTAGGAGAATATATTGACCTTGATACTTATTTAGGTTCTTGGAAAAATATGCACAAGGCTATGAGTATTTTATATAGACCTGTAGAATATAAAAAAGGTGACAGATATTTGATTGAAGATTACAAAGGAACTGACAATGCAGAAAAAATGTTAGATGTTTCACTTGATGTTCCATTAGGAGCAATGGTTTTTTTTTGGAATTTAAGAAACGAACTACTGAGTCTTTCCCTGAATTATTCGCAACAGGCGTTGGGGGAGAATCTGACCTCGGAGCAGTTGCAAACTTTGGAAGTAAATGGGGTTGGTATCAATCAGTCGCTGCACTCGCTAACTTCGATATTGAACGACTTGAAAATATCACAAAACTCTCAGCTTTAAAATGCTTGACAATGTTAGCTTTTATGAAAGAAAAAAATGAATTAGAATCACAGCAAATTAAAAAAATGTATAAATGAAAAAGTTAAAAAAAGAAAAACGAGAGTCTAAGTTTTGTACAGGAGAAACAAAAAACTGTTCTATGACTAAGAAATTAGCAGAAATATTCCCTTATCATTTACCTAATTGTTTGACAGAAGCAGAGTATGATTTAATAAACAATCAATCAACTTCTGAAGAAGAACTAGGTATTATTTATGGAAGAGTATTTAATTCAGATTCAAGTTATAATGAGAAGAGATACAATCAATTAAAAAGAATAGCAAAAGAATTTAAATGAGCCAACAAGGAACAAGAGCATTTTATCAAATAACACAAACTATTAAGAATCAATTACTAGAGGATGTAAATGTTAATACAGTTACCTTTGGTAATATTACTGATATAGACTTAAGTAAACAGACTATGTTTCCTTTGTCTCATATAGTGGTAAACAATGTTTCTTTTCCTGATAATACTGTTAGTTTTAATATATCTATTTTGTCAATGGATATAGTAAATCAAAGTAAAGATGATGTTACTGATATATTTGTAGGTAATAACAATGAGCAGGATATTCTTAACACACAATTAGAGGTGCAGAATAGATTGATGCTAGAACTCAAAAGAGGTGATTTATTTACAAATCAGTACCAGTTAGAAGGTATTGCTAATTGTGAACCATTTACAGACAGGTTTGAGCATCTTGTAGCAGGTTGGGCATTGACATTTGACATAATAACTTCTAACGATGTCTCAATATGCGATTAGAAGAGATTAGAGAGGCTTTAGAGAAGTTTGGGTCTAAAGTTATATCAGAAGCTAAAAGTAACCTTAAAAAGGCTAATAAGGATTCCTCAGGTAGATTGAGTAACTCTTTGAAGTACAAATTAAATGAAAACGAAAAAACATTTATACTAAATTTTCTTGGTGAGCAATATGGTAAATTTATAGATAAAGGAGTTAGAGGTGCTAAAAAACCTTATAGTGGTTCAGATGCAGCTAAACAACCTTATGATAAAAAAAGTGTATATGCTTACACAGATAAGATGCCACCACCTAGCAAGTTAGATAAATGGATAGTTAGAAGAGGATTAGCACCTAGACAGAAAGGTAAATTTACTGCTAGAAAAGTAGATACAGCAGGATTTAAAAAGTCTATTCAGTTTTTAGTAGCTAGAAGTATTTATAGTAAAGGAATAAAGGCAAGTTTGTTTTTTACTAAACCTTTTGAAAAGCATTTAAAAGTATTAGAAAAAGATTTGTTTAATGAGTTTGAAATATCAATAGATAAAGTATTTAAAAAATGAGTACAAAGATTAATGTAAGAAGTCCGTTTTATTTAAACCTCACAGAGCCTACTGCTCCTTTGCCTGATTATGATTGTAATGTAGCTTTTCCTGCAGGTTCAACAACTGGTTTCTCTATAGACAATCAAGGAATAATTACTGACCCTACTCCCTCAGTAGGTACAGTTTTTTCAAGAACTAGTACAGATGGTGACTTTAGTAATGATAAGTTTCCCCCTGAAAATAGTGATACTTCAAGAACAGTTGTTTATACAATAGCGATTCCTACAGGATTTAGTAACTCTTCAGATATATATTTTACTTGTCCACAAACAACAACACAGCCTGGTACTGGAGCAAGTGGAGGTACAGCACCGACAGCACCTTGTAGTGGTGGTCCTGCTACTTCAGGCTCTATTCCTGCACAAAGTTTAGCAGTAGATGGAGCAACTGTAGATATTGACCTTAGTGGTTATTTTACTAGCGAGACAACTTACGATATAAACAACACAAACCCTTTGTTAATTACTACAGCATTAAGTGGAAGTACTTTAACATTAACTACAAATAATATAGGAGGAACAGCAACGTTATACGCAATAGGAAGAGATAATAGTTATCCGACTACTTGTGAAGCTACTCAAGCAATAGCAGTTACAGTAACTACTCCTGATGCGTGGAGTTGTACGTCACCAGTTAATCCTGCATTGTCAGGTGGCTCTATAGCAGCTAATGGAGATATTACTAGACCATCTTCAGCAGCAGGTATTGAAGGTGTTTCTTTAACTAACGGTGGTGCATTGCTTAGTCCTGAAAATACAGGTAGTGCAAATACAGGTTCAAGTTCAAGACCTATAGATTTGTTTTTTAAAATGAAAGTACCTAATGGTTATAGTAATGCAGGTGCTTTTATATTTTGTGAGAAAGAACTTACACAAGCAGGAACAACAGCACCAACCTATACTTGTTCAATAGCAGCATTAACTAATCAACAAATAAGTAAGGATGGGTCAATTAGTTTAGGTAGTACAGCACAAGACGATGCAAGTAATAAATATGTAGACAGTTTTACACCACCTAGTCCTGCATTAACAACAGTAGCAACAGACACAACGCACACAATACAATATCAAGTTATAATTCCACCTACGTTTAATGGAGCAAATGGAACAGCTACTATTAATTGTAATGTAGATGTTAGACAACCTGCTACAGTTTCAATATGTGGGACAAATAATAAGTTTATTTCTATTGGTAGAAACAATTTAACTGATTTTGACAATGTGGTTTATGCTACAAGTAATGCTGTAACTTCAACAGAAGGAAATTTAAAAGCAGGTCAAGCAGCACAAATATGTGAGAATGGTAATGCTTTTAATGGTCAGGATAAATTTTATGCAATATTTAATAGCAACAGTAATGTTGGAGGACCCACAGGTGGTGACTTTTATGTATATAGAATAGATTCAAATGGAATAGTTACACAAGTAGAATTAATAAACCCATCAGGTTCAATAGCAATATAGTATGGCACTTAAAAGAATAGATTTAGATTTGTATGTATATGAAGGAACAGAACTTCCAATTCCTTCAACGGCACAGTATGTAATACAAAAAGCAAGAATAGATACACACGATAATATTACAATAGAAATAGGTGAGTTAGTAAGG
>MDTG01024462.1_pt1 | contig 16922 bp, 18 predicted proteins | sample 811421 | NCBI WGS metagenome assembly MDTG01 (sample SAMN05326645, study PRJNA326480) | marine metagenome | isolation source: seawater | place: Pacific Ocean: South East | collected 2011
AATTTATAGTGTCCATAATGAGTTAAATCAAATACTCCATCGACATATACTCTTATTACCATATATCTATATATATAGATTTGTTTTTAATATAATTTCTAATATTTTTTTATTATTTACGTATTATTTACGTATTATTTACTTATTATTTTATATATACCATATATTATGGATAATGTATATAATTTGATTAAAGCTCAATATGAAAATGTTCTTTCTAAACATAATATAGATGAAGGACTAAAATGTATTTTATCTGAACCAATGAATGAAATAATAGTTAATTTTCCAGTTAAACTTGAAGATGGTAAAATAAAGCTATTCAAAGGTTATCGTGTGCAGCATAATAATCTATTAGGGCCTTTTAAAGGTGGAATTAGATTTTATAAAGATGTTTACCTTGATGAATGCAAAGCACTTGCATTTTGGATGACGATGAAATGTGCATTAGTTAGATTACCTTTTGGTGGAGGAAAAGGAGGTATAAAATTCAATCCATATGATTATTCAAAAGAAGATATAAAAAGAATTAGTTTCGCTTTTTCAAAAGCATTACAGCCTTATATTGGTCCAAATATAGATATACCTGCCCCTGATATGGGAACTAGCCCAATTATAATGGATTATATGCAATCTTCCTATAATAGTAATAAGAGACAAAAAGTATATGGTGCTTTTACAGGTAAATCTATGAATATGTATGGTTGTTCAGGTAGAAGTGGTGCTACAGGTTATGGTGTATATCTATGTATAAAATTTTGGGCTGAGCAAAATAATATAGATCTTAAGGGGAAAACTTATATTCTTCAAGGTTATGGTAATGTAGGATCAAACACTGCAGAATTATTACACAAATTAGGTATGTGTTTAGTTGCTGTCGGTGATCATACAGGATATTTGAAATCTGATGAAGGATTTAATGTATTTAAACTAACAAAATATGTTAAAAAAAATAAATCAATAGATAATTATCCTATCGGAACTAAAATAGATAAAAAAGAATTTTTTTCAATAAAATGCGATATTGTTATTCCCGCAGCACTAGAATTACAAATTTGTAAAGATGAAGCAATGTCAATGGATTGTACTGTTGTAGTTGAAGCTGCTAATGGGCCTGTTGATATTGAAGGTGAAAAAATATTATATGAAAAAAATATTAAAATTATACCTGATATATTAGCAAATTCAGGAGGTGTTTTGGCTAGTTATATGGAATGGAAACAGAATAATTTAAATACTAACTATAATAAAGAAAAAGTACAAGAATTTATATATGAAAAGTTATATGAAGTTTATCATAAGATGTCTAAATATTCTATTAAAAATAAATTAAGTTATAGAGAATCTTCTTATATATTAGCACTAACTAATTTAGAAAATATGTATAAAGTTTCTTCATAGAATATATTATTATATATAATACGTAAAAATAATAATATTATTTTATATATATATTCTTTAATATATTATATTATAATATATTATGATCAGATGTAAAGGCAATGGCGAATGCCTTATTCAAAATGAACATACATTAGAATATTATAAAAAAAATAATGTTATTTGTAATTATAACTGTGTGACATTGCATTGTCCAAATTATATCATATGTGGATCCATGGTCCCAAAATATATACTTGATATGCAAAATGATTTATGTTATTATTGTAACTCAATGTTTAGTAAAGGAAAAGGTAAAGGAAAGTTAATGGCAATTGATAATGTTGAATGTCCAATTTGTCTAGAAACTACACAATGTGTTACTCATCCCATGTGTGATCATTATTCTTGTGTTGAATGTTTTAGAAGATGCTATTACGGAGATTATAATGATGAACCTCCATTTCCTTATTCTGATGATCACAAAGAAGCTTATTATAAAGATTATAATAATCCATTATGGCAAAATGATAAAAAAATAAAAAAATGGCTTAAAGATTGGAAAAAATGGAATAAAAAAAGGGAAGATAAATATGAATCTGAAGAATATTTAAGAATGTGTCCTATTTGTAGAAAATAATTATTAATTTATATTTTCTTATTATTTATTTAGTAGTTATCCCTAAATAAATATATTACTATCATTAGATTTAACTCCACATATAATATAAACCACCTTATGTTTTTAATGAAGTTCCATTCATAACTTGAGAACTAGTACCATATTGTTTCATTTACTTTCATTTACTTATAATTAATAAATGTATTAATATATATATATATATTAATGAGTAATTGTGTAATTAAATGTTTTTATGATACAGCAAATAATGTACCAAATACAAATAAAACTAAAATAGCATTATCTATTGGAGGAAGTGTTACTCAATTTGTATGGAGTACTTTTAATGATAATAAAATAAATTGTCTAAATAATTTAAAAGGTTTATTACAAAAATCAGGAGTTCATGGTATAGATTTTGATATTGAAAATCAATTTCCTACAAAACAAAATGATGATGGTTCATATGATTATTCAGGCCTAATAGATATTTTAAGGGAATTAAAAACAAATTTTAAATATACAGCTATTGATGGAACAATTATAGGATCACCTGGTAATAAATTATATTTATCAATAGCTGTCTTAGTAGGTAATAAACAAAATAAATATTATAAAAATCTTTTTGAAGAACTTGAAAATGAAAATGATATTTCATCTGATCCACTATTCGATAAAATATATTTAATGAATTATAACGGCGGAGCATGGATAGAAGGACATTCTAGTGGTACTTGTATTGATAATGATGGTAAAAATATAGCTGGTTATTGGGACATATGGGTTGCTTGGTGGTTAGGTTTAAAAAATTACACAGAATTATATGGTAATAAAAATACATATAGTTTTGATAATACAAATATTACAGGTTTTGTAGCTGCTAATCAAAATTTTAATAATTTAAATTCTAAAATTTATACACCAAAAAGATTATTACTTGGTATTATTACAGCAGAATCTCCTATATCAAAATCAAATCCATATAATTATAATTTTAATAATATAGCTACATTTATAACAAACCAATATTTAGGTGGATATTTTATATGGTGGTATAGTACAAATTATGATACAGAATATTTAATAAATTCAGTGAAAGCATTATCTAATATAAATACAGTACCACCTTCACCTCCACCTGTTTGTAAATCTAATTTATCAAGTTCATCTTGTAATACAAAAAATGATGAACATTTATATTTCCTACTTCCAAATAATACATCTATTTCATTTACATTTAAAAGTGGATCGCTATCAAAAATAGTAACTATTAATAGTTCTAACTATGAAAATAATAGATTATATCTAGTTCCTGATAAGCAATTAATACATAAGAATACATTATATGATTTATTAGGTAATAATACTAATATAAATAAATATAGTTATCATACATGGTCTAATCCAATAACATTTGAATTTGATTCATATGAAGATGCCGAAATTATTGGACTAGTAAAAGTAAATAAAGACAATGATAAGGCTATTTTTTCATCTCCTCAATCAAGTGGTTGTTTTTCTATAAATATAGATTCAAGTAAAATTAAAAATGATTCGCCGCCTGCACCAAACCCACCTACCGGATCTGTAATTCCTGCAGTTCCTAAATTAAATGATACAGTAAATTCAATTCTTTATACAAATGTTTATGATAATTTTAGTTATATCGGAATACCTCATGTAAATTATATAAACTTATCTAGTATAGTTTATGATCCGGGGAAAGATGATTTTTTAGATCATCTAGTCATATCTGAATTTTTATGTAAAGGTGATTATCCACCCATTCCAAAAGATAAATGTTATAATATAAATAATATTAATATTCGAAATAATCTACTAAATATTCAATACAAAGAAATACCTTGCACAGATTAATTATTTAAATAACTTTTTATTAATAAAATTTATGTTTGTATGATATAATTTATATATATATTAACTTTAATTTACTTCAGGATGTTGCATATTAATATCTTTATTTCATTACTCCATATATATTAAATCCAGTTTAATATATATATATATGGTAAAAACTTTAATTATATTAAAATATAATTTAATTCATCATAGTCATTTTTCTCCTTAATCTTTGATTTTCATCTCTCTTTCCACTATTTGTATTAAATTTAATATTATTATTTTCTAAAGCATTATCTAACACTTCCCATATATTATTCACCATTATTACCTCAAAATCATCATCAATTAAATCTTTATACTCCTTTTTAATCCTTTCAATATTTGATTTATTTTCAACAGGACACATTGCTAGTTTTACACCCGCTCTCTTTGCTCCATATAATTTATGTACAAGTCCACCAATTGCTAATGCAGATCCATCCAAATCAATCTCACCTGTAACAGCAACATCTTTTTTAATTTTAATTCCTGTCATACATGAAACAATTGCAGTTGTAATTGCAAGTCCTGCACTTGGTCCATCTTTTTCAGTACTACCATCAGGGCAATGAATATGAAACCCGGTATCTCCATCTTCCCATTCTTTATTTAATTTATCTTTACTTTGTTGTGGAATTAAATTCCATGCAACTGTTTTAGCTACACTCATACTCTCTCTCATTACTTTTCCTTGTGAACCTGTTAATTCTAATGCAAGTTTATCTTTTGTTGGGATTGATTTAACCTCAATGATTGTAATTCCTCCTGTATGATTTGTTGTTGCATATAATCCACATATTTTTCCAATAGATGATTTGTCGGATATAGTTGTATGCATAACTTTATGATATTTTTTAAGTATATCTTTATCTAGTATATCTTTCGTAATTTTAAGTGGAAATTTGAATTTCTTATTATTTAGTTTTTTATTCATTAAATTTCTTAAATTAATTTCTCTCGCAACTTGATATAATATTTCTTTTAGTTTTCTTACTCCACCTTCAACAGTGTAGTTCTCAATTATATGTTTATAAACATCATCTGTATAATTTAAATGATCTAATTTAAATCCAATATCCTTCATAATATTTGGTTGTAAATAATTTTTAGATATTATAATTTTTTCATCAGTCTTAAATCCACTTGTTTCAATTTCAGTAATTCTATCCATTAAAATAGGACTAACTAAATTACTATCATTATATGAAAATATAAATGTTGCTTTAGATAAATCAAATTCAATACCAGTAAAATATTTGTCTTCAAAATGATTGTTCTGTGAAGTATCAATTAAATGCATCAATACATTAATTATTTCATCTCCCTTTTCACTTTTACTTACTTTATCTAATTCATCAAAATATATAATTGGATTCATACATTTCGCTTTCATTAGTACATCTACAATCTTACCCCACTTTGAACCAATATACGTATAATCGTGACCATCTAAATAAGAAGAATCTTTAGCACCACCCAATGATATATGACAAAATGGACGATCCAATACTTTAGCAACTCCTTTCTCAATTAGAGTTGTTTTACCATTACCCATAGGTCCCTGAATACCTAGTATTGTACTATATCCATCCGGATTACTAAAATTTTGTGCAATAATTTGTAGTATTGAATTTTTAGCATGTTCATGTCCATATATAGCATCGTCCATCTTTTTTAAAGCATTTTTAAAATGTTGATTAATACTTTTCTTATTAGATTTATTATTTATCTTTTGCTCTTTAATTTTACCAAATGGTATTTTTAATAATGCCTCAATCCATGTATTAATCTTCTGATTGTCTTCCATTGTATTTTCATTATTAGACATCTCAACTTTACGAACTACTTCTGCTTTAACCTCTAATGGCATATCTGACTGTAGTGCCCTAAATAAATATGGTTTATGTGACATATTCTTGACTTTTATATTATTAAGCATTTCTAACATACTTTTTTTTTCCACTTTTTCTAGATTTTTAAAATAGTTAAAATCTCTTTTGGAACCCTTTACTTGCTTATTATACAAGTATTTCAAAAAATCTTTATCTTCTTTATGTAATTTATTATTTAATTCTTCTTCATATTCATCTTCTTCCTCATCTTCTTCCTCATCTTCTTCTTCTGAGGAATTATTAGATGATTCATACACATAATCAGAATCACTTTCCATTTCATCAATTGCATTTATTTTATTTTTTAAATATCTCTTAATTCCTTGAATATTTAATTTATTATTCTTAATTTCGTTATTTAATTCATCTAAAGCATTCTCACATATTACTAAGACTTCTTTATATTTTTCTTTGTATAACTTTTTATTTGAATGCGAATTATAATTAAAATTCTCTAAAATCTCTTTTAATTCTTTATCTTGTTTCTTTTTATTTTTTTTAATTACAATAAGTTCTTTTTTAAAAAATAAAAAAAAGGCTTTACATTCTTTTAATGTTAAATTTTCAATGATAATATATTCCAATAAGTAATTATAAAAATTAGCAATTACATTTAGTTCAACTGATAATAAATTATTATCATCATCATTATTTCTTTTTCTTTTTTTACCAATATTTATTTTAACATTTTGCATTTCATTATCACTATCACTTTCACTATCATTATTTTTAAAGTCCATTATTAAAATAATATATTAATAACTTTAAGCATTTTCGTTATTTTAATTATTTTATTAAATTTGTAATATACAATGAATTATAAGAATAAACTAATTTATTGTAACATATTACTTTTATTAGTTTTGGTTTATATAATTAATTCTTTAGCGATGGATCCTATGGATCAACTTATATTTAAATATCTTATATTTAATGATCCAAATTCAATGTTGTCAAAATATAGAGATTATTTTCCAATTATGAACTTTGTACCAAAAAAATTTGATATCATAATTTTTTCAATCATATATATTTTATATATACCATTAACCATTTTAATATCATTTATTCAATACGTTTATGCTAAAAATAATTATAATTTTCTAAGAAGGATTAACTTCAATATAAAACATCCATTGATTCTTTCTAAGGGTATGGTTTATAATGGTATTATACCATATTTCTATTGTATGAGACTAAATTCAAATCTAGATATAAATACATTTAATAAACTATCTTGGAATTTATTATTTAATGAAAATAATGTACCTACTCCAAAAATCTTAGGAATTGTTTTTAATGGTAAAATAAGCACTAATATTGTTCAAGATGCAATAATAAAACCAATTACAGGTTGTTGTGGTAAAGGTGTACATATATTTGATAAAAATAATATACCAAATGATGATAATTATATTATTCAAGAATTAATTAAACCATCTCATAAAAATGAAAAGAGATCATATAGAATTATTACAAATACATTTAAAAATGATACACAATTATGGGATATATATCTTTTAAGAAGTAATAATATTGTAACAAATATATCTCAAGGTGGTATAATATTTAAATATTTAAAAGATAAGAAAATTTTTAAAGATAATAATAACAATTCTATAAAATTAGGTATAAAGGAACATAAAATGTTAGAAAAAGCAATTTCAAATGCAATAAAATGTCATAAAGTATTGCAATTTTGTCCTACAATTGGATGGGATGTTATTATAAATGATACAAATGCATATTTTTTAGAAGGGAATATAGGTGTTACTATATCATGTGAATGTGATAATTTAAAAGACATTGATTATATTGATTTTATAAAACCTATTTTTGGTTATATCATGAGGTGAGGTATGCTATATTTTGATCTTTATGTTGATAACATAAACCACGTGCTAATTTTTTATTTTTACATTGTTCTCCATTTTGGCATATTCCATTACATCTATCTTCGTCATCATTAACAATCCACATAAATTCTTCATTTTCTTGAGGTTTAATAAAACTATTTTGGAATTGATTGTTAACGTTAGATAAAATAACAGTATTCATTTTTATAATAAAAAAATAAATTCTTAAATTATTAATTCAATTTTAATTATGATGGTGGTCCAACCGGGAATTGAACCCGGCCTCCCCGTTTATAAGACGGGGGTCAGCACCAACTGCTGGACCAACATTATTAATAGTTACAAAAATTTTTCATCAATTTTTTTTTTTAACAAATAGATAACGTATATATACTTATACTAGATAAACGTAATATAGTTTATATATATATATATATATATATATATTTATAAAATTGAAAAAAATTTACTATGTAAGTACTTAAAAATCATATAAATTATGGCGTTAGTATGTAACTTTAGTATTTCGAATAATGGCGAAGGGGATATCAACATTTATCTTCCTGCTAAACAAACTAGAATGTGTATTACAATGAAATTTAAATCTAATCAAAAAGAAAAATTTTATTCAACAATTACAAGTCAAATTAATAATAATTATAGTGATTTCTTACTTTTACATGAATCAACGATTGATTTAGATGATGAAATGTGTGAACTACAACTAGTTTATTTAATGAATTTTAGTTATATCACAAAGATCTCATCTTCACTTAAAGATAAATATCCAAATTCAAATATTAATCAAATTATTTTTACAAATGATATTGAAAACAACATTCACTGTACCAATTTAATTAATGCTTTTCAGCCTGTAAATAATGGACAAGTAAATGACTTTTATCAATATTCTGAAATATTTGAATAAAAATTTGAATAATTATTATAAAAATTATTTTATAATAATTACCTAATGTATAATTACTTATTTTTAATACACAAAGACTCGTGTATTAATTTAACTAAAGATGATGGTTTAAATTATGCTACACCTGGATTAGAAATTAAATTAAATGGATTTGGAAGAATAGTTTGTATTGATAAAGTATCTAATGGATGGTTATTTATTAAATATGATATTTTTTCAAGAATAAAAAAAATAACATTTAGAGATAAATTTAAAATTAGATTTAGTAATAATATTAAAAAAAACGAAATATTAAATATAACAAATAATATAAAATATTCATCAGTATAAATAAAAATTTATTTATTATAATTGATTCTAATATTATTTGGGATATTTTTATCAATAATATCATATGACTTATTATCTATTTTTAGTTTTTTTATAATAATATTTAATGTTTTCTTTCTTTTTTGTGATCCAGGTGTAATCTTTATTTTATTCTTATCTATTTTTTGAACACATTTATAAGGTGCTATCATAAACTGATTTTCATATATTGTACATCCTAATTCAAGCTCTGTTCTATATATATAATTTCTTTTTCCTCTAATTATGAAAGATCCTTTTTGAACAAATTCTCCTGATTCAGTTGTTTTACTTACTTGCAGTGGATTAACCCAATATGCATAATCAGGTGCTTTATCTTTCCATGCTTTGCTATATGATATAACAAAAGAACCTGCTTCTTCTAAATCAATAGGATTAATATCTTTATTATTCGGATTTTTTATAATAGCTGATCCACTTCCAGATACCTCTGAATGAATATATATATCATTATTATTCATATGTTTTTTTACAATTTGTTCGCTTTGAGTGCTATTTCGGCCACATATTACTAAAAATTTATTACTAGTATAAAACCAATTATAATCATGATACCACTTATTATGATTTAAAGTTATACTTTCAATTTTATCTATTTTTTTTCTTTTAATCTTTTTTAATTTATTAATTGCATTTTCACTACCAATTTTTGTTTTGTTTATTTTTTCATTTATTTCTTTTATTTTTTGATATAAATAATTTATATTTTGATAATAATTCATTGATTTAATTAATTGATATTCATTATAAATTATTATATTTTCTTTATTGTTTGGTTCTAATGTAGCAATTAGCTTATTTATCAATTCATGATTTTCATTCATCCATATAATTTGATTATTTATCTTTGTAATATTGCTTTTTAATTTTTCTATTTTATCAAATGAATGTTTTTTGATACTTTCTTCAGGAGTTAGCTTAATCTTCTTTTTTTTCTTTTTAATATTAGTTTTCTTAATTTTTATAAACTTATTTAAACAAGTATTAAATGATTCTAATTTATTTGCATTATCAAAATTTACAGGAGAAATTTCTTTGTTTGTATAATAACCTTCAGAATTATCATTAATATATTCAATATCTTTTAAAAATTCACTATTAAATTCATTATTTAATTGTTCATATGGATATTTATTATTTACTAAAATAACATTTCCATTTTGATATACATGAGTTCTTAATAATGAAATTATAATATCATTTTTATCACATAATATAATATTTCCTAAAGAAAATAACTCAATAATTAATTTATATTGATGTTCTTCTGAACCAAATATTAGTTGTAAAGTTCTATCACACTTAACAATATCAATTGATTTTAATCTTTTATTTTTAATATGTTTTCTCAATTTCATACAGAAAGATGTTGGTAGTCTTCTTCTATCTTGTGGTGGATAATGTATATGATATAAATATATTCCAGATTTTATAATAATAAAGCTTTTTTTTTTATTTTGAAAATCATCAAATTTTAATAAAAATGTTTTATTATCTATGTCATAAATATTATTCAATCTCCAATTTTTAAAATATTGCAATTCTCTTGATATTGCATATGTATCTAATATATTAAATCTATCTTTCATTTGATTTTAATTTAAAAACAAAAATATTTTACATATAATCAATTTTTATATACTATAAAAATTAATATTTAAATAATAATATTCAATATATAGTAATGGGAGGAATCATCTCAAAAAAAAATATATTCATAAAAAATAATAATAATGATAAAAAGGACGATAATGAAAATAATAAAGAAGAATGCAGTATTTGCATGGAATATACCAACTTAGTTCATGCATTCCCATGTAATCATTCTGCATGTATTTCATGCTTTATAAGTTTTTCAAAATATTCTGAATATAATAATTTATGTTGTCATATGTGTAGAGAACCAATAAACTTTCTAAAAATAAATAATATACAATTAAAAAAATTAATATTAAAACCAAAAAAATTATGTGATAATTATGATAATAGTATTGATAAAGGAGGATTGAAAAAATTACAATATAATACAATTGAAAGAATAAAATCTATGAAAAGTACTCATAAATTATATACAATTAAAATAGATAAAATGTATATCAGCGGCTGTAGTATATGTGGAATAGTATATGATGATAATGTAATTGATCCATATGGTCCAAATTTTTTAATGGAATGCACCGGAGTGAATCATGGAACGAATCCAAATACAAGAATATTATTATGTTCAAAAATGTTAGAAGGATTTATTACAAAACATATGAATAAATATAATAAATTATATAAAATAAAAAAAAAAGATTATGAAGTTAATAATGAATTCAATAAAACTAAATTTTCATATATAGATAATATAGTAAATGAAAATATTGTATTTGTATAAAACTTAAAAAGATATTTATTATTTATAATAATGAATAAAGTAGCAATTGTAACAGGTGCAAGTAGAGGAATTGGTAGGATTATATGCCATAAATTAGCTAAGAATGGTTATAATGTTGTTGTTACATCTAAATCTGTACATGAAAATAAAGATTTACCAGGAACAATTTACAGTGTTCAGAATGAATTGAATTATAATTATAATACTGATTCTATTGCCATTAAAATGGATGTAAGGAATACAAATGATATGGAATCATGTGTAAATAAGACAATGGAAAAATATGGAAGAATAGATGTATTAATTAATAATGCGGGTGCTCTTTGGTGGGAAAATATACTTGACACACCTTATAATAAATATGATCTTATTAATAATATAAATTCTCGTGCTAGTTTTGTTTTATCACATCTATGTCTGCCTCATATGGGAGAAGGAGGACATATCATTATGCACTCACCACCATTTGAAAGTATTAAATACAATAGTACTTACAAAAATAAAACAGCATATATGATAAGTAAATATGGCATGACAATGACCGCAATGGGTATATCTGAAGAATTTTTTGGAAAAGGTATAGCTGCAAATACAATATGGCCTTCAACACCTATTGAAAGCTTTGCTACAAAGAATAATAATATTGGAACTGAAAAACATTGGAGAAAACCAGATATCATTGCAGATGCTATTTTGGAAATTATTAATGAAGACCCTAATGAATTTACAGGTAATCAATTAATTGATGAAGAATATTTACGAAGTAAGGGAGTTGATGATTTTACAAATTACAGATGTATAAAAGATTATGAACCTCCTAAATTAAATGATTTTTTTAAATATGGATGGTTGATGTAGTTAATATAATATTAAAATAACTTAACTATTATACTACAAAAATATGTATTTAAAATTATAAACCACTAAAGTTAAATCATTCATTTATTATAATTTTATATTTGTTTATTAAAATTTATTAATTTTTTAATTTTTTAATAAAGTATCGCAATATCCATTAATAGTATTTAAGAATAATTTATACCTATCTGGATTAATTTTAGTTGCTTTCTTTAACATTTCATTATCTTCTTTCAATAATGTGGAACAACCTTTTTTTAGAAGTTCAGTATATTGACGTGCATTATTAAAATCTTCATCATTTGGATTTGATACTTTTTCAATTCTTGAAGTACTAATAACTTCTCCATTTTTATTTTTAAGAACTCCATTATATTCTAATGCAAGATGATATGGTATTGGACTACCATAAATCACATTACCAGATGGTAACGTAGATACAACTTTTGCTAATGTTAACTTATTCATATTTTAATATTACTATTTATATATATATTTATATATATTTCAATTTATTTTTAACTATTAAATTGAGATATCAACGTCATGTATATAAATTCATGAATAAATTATTAATTATATCAATAATTTGAAACATATTGGTTGATATTCCATATATTCGTCTGTTTGTTTTAAAAATACATTCTTATTAAATTTCTCTATTTCCAATTTTTTATATTTTTCTATTTTATTTGTCAATAATATATGACAATCCTTACATATATGTATATAATTTTCACTAATATATTCAGTTCCATCTAAATCCTTAAAATATTCTTTCTCTTTTTTTTTTGTTGTCTTCCATCCCTTATCTTTATTTTTGAATTCTACTAAACAACAATTACATAATGGTGTAATAATATCTTTTGGTGTTAAAATGAGATTAAATATCTCTTCATATATGTCATCATTGTCTTCATTGTCATTTAACCTTAATCTTTTTAAATTTTTTATACCTACGCCACCATATTTTTTTGGCAGATTACCGTAAATAATATATTTAATATTATTTAAATGTTTTAATAATTTATTTTTATTTACATGTTTATTTTGTTTTTTTAGATAAATTGAATCTTTGCTGTATTTATTAAGTTGATCTACCCAGTATTCATATTTTTGTTTTGCATTTCTAGTCTTTAAGAATTGACTAACTTCAAATACATTGTTCATATATATTCAAATTATGTATTTTTATATTTAAACTATTATGTTTAATAATTCAAAATAAAAAATATTTAAAAATATATATGGAAGAAATTGATGAAACAACAAGTTATGAAATAAATAAATGTATAGAAATAAATGCGAGTACTAGAGACTCTGGAACAAAAATGGAAATAAAAACAAATATTATATACAAAGTTGAAGATAAATTGGAAGAGTTTAGTAATTGGAAAGTACTGTATTCAGATTCATTTGTAACTTATAGCTTTAAAGATCCGTATTTATATATCAATATTAATAAAGAATGCCCTGAAGACGACGATTTAGAAAAAATGTTTACATACTTGTATAAGTTCTATGATGAAAATCAAAATCTTATGTTTGGAAAAATTTATAATCTAAGCAATATGGGTATGGTCTCTATATCTGATATACATACGTTCTCTAAATCAATCAACACATTGAGAGAAAAAACAAATAAACAAGTATATTCTTCATCTATAATAATAAAAAATGCGATTGTAAAAACTGTTTTAGATATGTTCTTAAAATTATATAAAAATACTCGTCCAATTAAAGTAGTAAATAACGTTAAAGATGCTAAATTATTTATTAAAGATGAAAGAAGAAAGTATAGAGAGACAAATCAATTGAGAAGCATTGATCCGGATGATCAGGGTGTATTTTAATAAAATTTGAATATTATTTTACTTAAATATTTATATATTATAATACCTATGTTACGTAGTATATTTAGTAGTTTAAAAAATAAAAAAGATCTTTCTACACCACTTGGTAGATGGGGTGTATCTCATGATACAATTCTTCATATATATAATACGACCGACGTATATGATCATAGTTTAGACTATAAAGGACCAAATGAATATTGCGAATTTAATATAAAAAATTATATTAATTATTGTCAAAAATGTCAAAAATTGATGCCACTGGATAGATTAGAGTATACAAATAAAAGATATGGTTATTTACATAAGAAATACTGTAATTTTAAAGAAATTAAGAATAATTGAATTTTAATAAACTTAAAAAAGAAACTATTATAAAATATAATGTTAGATTTATTAAAAGATAAGAATTTATTATTACCAATTGTAGAAAAAACTGATATTTTATATAAAAAATATAAAATAACACCAAATGCTATTACACTTTTTAATAGTTTATATGTGACAAATATTATATTACATCAATGGATTATTTCAAATTATTATACAAGTTTTCTATTTTTAATGATTAGACTTGTACTAGATGGATCAGATGGTTATATTGCCAGAAAGTATAATTTATATTCAAAAGAGGGAGAAATATATGATCATATAAGTGATAGTATTTTTCTTGGATATATTTATTCAACATTTGCATTTAAATACGGTATTCCAATAGAATACGTATTTTTAATAGGACATACTGTAATGATATGTTCTATGATTATTAATTACAATAAACATCTTATATTTTTATCTGAAAAAATATTTGGAGGCGGGGGATCATATGAAGCTTACTGTACATTAAATTATTTAATGGCACATTTTACAATCATGCTTATAGATATATATTCATAATTTTGAAAAAATAGTTAAATCAAATTTAGGTGGCGAATATATATGTAATGAGATTGATTTCATATTTTTATTAATTATTTTATGGTATCCAATATCATCATCAATATAAGATACATCTCCTTTTTTTAAATTTTCATTACTTATTATATCTAATTTTTTATTGTAAACTTCATTTATTAAATCTCCATCCATAATTTTCATTAAACAACCATTTTTAGGATGATTATGTATATTGGAACTAATATTTTCATTCCAACATAAAACATATATTTCATATCTATTATTACAATACAATAAGTTTCTAGTATATTTCTTATTTTTATCAAAACTTATTTTGTTTATCCATTCATTTCCACTATAAGATTCTAAATAATACTTTAAATCTACTAATTTTTTATTTTCAGATAAATTATTATTTAAATTATCTATTAGTCCTTGTAAATTCATATAATAAATTTATTTAATTTACTTTTAAATAAATAATGATTACATTCTATAAAAATATAACTTTAATTCAAAATACTTAAACATATTTAATGTATTATACATTATGAAATTTTTTAATATTTTTTTATTTAATTATATGATTATACCATATATTCATTGTGGAAATATACTTCATATTAGTGATATCCATGTAGATACTAAATATCATGTAGGCGCGGTTGATAATTGTATTCTTGGTGATACAGGACTTGGATGTTGTAGAAAATATGATATTCCAAAAAAACCCTATGGTTTTGCAAATGAATGGGGTAATTATAATTGCGATGCACCTGTAAAATTAGTAAATGAAACATTTAGATGGATTAAAGAAAATATTGAAATAGATAAAATTATATATACAGGTGACAGTGTAGACCATCATGATATTGCGCAATCTATACAACATAACTTTGATGAAATTGATATTATATTTGAATTATTTAATCTTTATTTTCCTGATAAACAATTATTTCATACTTTTGGTAATCATGATACTTATCCGATAGATCAAAGTGTTCCTTATATTTACCCCAAGTTTTTAGAGAAATTAAATAATATTAATAATCATTTAAAATATCAAAATTCAACTATACTTCATGGAGGTTATTTTTATGATTATTTAAATTTAAATAATAATACAAAAATAAAAATTATTTCATTAAATACAATGTATTATGATTCAACTAATTTATTTGTAAAATTTTATAAAAATAATGGGCAATGGGAATGGTTAGAACATGAACTAGATAAATCTAAAAATGATAAGGAAAAAGTATGGATATTATTACATATTCCTCCATCAAATGGCAAAACAGACTCTACATTTAGAAACAAATTTATTTATTATTTATCAAAATATAAAGATATAATTGATGCTACATTCTCAGGACATATTCATAATGATAATTTCAAATTGTACTTTGATAATAAGGGAGAATTAGTTAATTTTGGAACAATCCCAAGTAGTTTAATGCCGAATCATATAAATCCAAGTTTTAGAATAATTGAGTATGATGATATTAATGGTAAACTATTAAATTATAAGCAATATACAACTAATTTAACAGAGACAATTAAAAATAATAAAATAGATTATTATATAAATTATGATTTTAGGGAAACATATAATTTAAATGATTTTAGTAAAGAGTCATTTTTACAATTATATCATAATATAAGAATGAATAATACTGTTTTAGATCAATATTATACGTATAATATTCCTGATGGAATTATTAAAAAATGTAATAACATTTGCAAAATGGAATTAATAAATAATATATTGATTCGCTAGATTATAATACATAATTTATTAAAAATTTTATTTTTTTTTGGAAATTTCAATAAGTTGTCTTTGTTCTCCTGCAAGTATTGTTTGCTCATATTCTTTACACCATTCATTAAAATAATGGTTCGATAATTTACGCATTTTACTTATTTTAAGATATATGCCATTTTGATTTAGAATAAGAATAATATCATTCTGAAAAAAAATTGGT
>MDTG01031554.1_pt1 | contig 16921 bp, 7 predicted proteins | sample 811421 | NCBI WGS metagenome assembly MDTG01 (sample SAMN05326645, study PRJNA326480) | marine metagenome | isolation source: seawater | place: Pacific Ocean: South East | collected 2011
CACCTCGAGTATCAATTTATGAAGACGAGGAACATCAAATACAAATCTCAGATTCAACACGTCCTGAATTCTATGATGAAACCTTGTCGCACTATGTCGATTCAGATGAAGTTGGAGATTTCTTTATTGATATTTTCAACTCAGGTTTTGATACAGATACATTCTTTATTAGAGTTAATTCAATGCCCACATCTTGGCAATACAAATTCTTTGATAATGATACTGATGAGGAATTAACTGAAGAGGGAATAAATTCGTTAACTCCAAATATTGGCTCGCATGATATTTTAACCCTAAGGATGGAGATTTACCCACCTGTGGAGAGAGAATCTCAAGATATTGGCTTAGTATCATTACAAATTACCAGTTCAGGCGATTCAGAACTTAAAACATATAGTAGTTTCACAGTTCACAGGACATTTGGAATTCTTGCAGAAGCAATCTCTGATAGTGACGGTGGAGTACTTGGTAGCGTAGGCCCTATTGAACCTGGGAAAACGGCTGAATATACTGTTAGGGTGACCGATAGCAGTGATATTGCAGGTGAAACCACTTGGAGGTTAGTTAATCCTAAAGATCTATCAAGAAATATTGATGCAGATATGGGTTATACAAATTGGGATTATACTATTACCGATTCTACTGGCAATGAAATAATTGTGGTTAATTTAGCACCAGATACTTATGAAGATGTGACATTACTGATAGAATTGCCTGAAAATGTTGAAGCAGGTAATCAGACTATTTATCTGCGAATCTCAGAAGAGGGAGTTGATTCTGATGAGGCTCGGTATTTTGATTTACCAGTAGTTGTTAGAGTTGAGGAAGATGTTCAACCCGGGAGATTACCTATTACTCAAAAAAGCGAGTACACGCGATTTTCTTCCGAGGAATCTAGAAGTATAGAATTTAGGATTTCAAATGATAATAATATACCACTAGATGTAGTTATAGAACTAGAAGAGCCAAATGGATGGGAAGGTGAAATTTCTGCATCATCTAACCAAATTGGTGGCGGGTTCCTATTATTCACACTTCCTGCTTATGCAAGTAAAGACTTCTTTGTGGAGTTGACTGCGCCATCAAATCTAAAGGATGGTTCTGATATTGAATTTGTATTGCGTGTGACTCCGATGGATGATGAAGTGCCATATAATTCATCATTCTCCCAAGTGTCTAAGTTTAACTTCAAAACAGAATGTAGTGGAGTTTCATGTTTGCTTAACGAAGTTTATGATCCAGAGCCTCAAACTCTAGCACTTGCCGCTGGTTTAGTTATGCTATTTGTTCTTGCAGTTTATCGAAGAGGTAAATATGATTCATCGGTGAAGTCAGCAATAGCATTGCCAGAAGATTTGCAATCTAAGCTGGACCAGTTAGACGATGAGAGTTATGATATTCCTGAACCAGTTATTGAGTCTGAAGATGACGATCTTGAATTATTAGATGAATTAGATGAGATTTAGGCATAAAATTTAGTGTCGTTACGATACATTGTATGAACATCGTACCATTTGCCTTATCAACCATAAAATAAGCCCAAACATGTTGGTATCATGCGAAAGCGTTGTTTAACTATCGGGCCAGCTGCAGAATTGCAGATTGTAAAGCACAAAGGTGCGATAAAATCAATATCATTGATAGCCTTGATGTTATTGTCTTCTTTTGCATCTATACAATTTTTTGCCGTAGACGCAAGCGCATCTTCTACCGACCAAGATGGCGATGGTTTGACCTATGGACTGGAATATTTGATTAATTCTTTCCCCAATGACCCCGATAGTGATAATGACGGGCTTCCTGATGGCTGGGAATGGAAATATGGTCTTAATCCGTTATCGAGTGCAAATGATGATGGTGCAGTGGGAGATCCTGACGGCGACGGGATGTCAAACCTACAAGAGTATACTTACTTGATGCCTTCTGGATGGGATAATCCCTCGACACCTAATTTTTTGGATAATGGTATATGGTGGAATGGGACTGTTCCAGTCAATGATTGGAATGAAGAAGATTCAATGCAATATCTCAGACCTTTATGTGGTGATAATGGCGCAGATGGGGAAGGAAACACAATCTTGTGTGACGAAGATCCTGTTGGAAACATATGTGCAAATGGTTTTGATGATGATAAAGATGGCCTTGTAGATAGTGCCGATCCAGATGGTGATGGCGACGCAGATTGTTTTTCAAATGATGATGATGGTGATGGTTTAATCGATGAAGATGTATCAGGATGGGACACAGACGGAGATGGAATGCCTGATGGATGGGAAGCTGCTAATGGCTTAAATGCAACATCGGCTTCAAATGCCGATGGTCCAAACGGGGATCCCGATGGAGATGGTTTGAATAATCTGCTTGAGTATGTAAATCCTACTTGGGATTCAATGTGTGGTTCAGTTCCATGCTTTAGAAATGGTCCCAATGGTGATGTTACCGAAACAGTATCTCCTTGTGATCCCGTGATGCAAATTGGCCCAGGAGGCTGTGCTACCTATACTGCTGAAGTGGACGGTATAACTTCTACCAGTCCTCAACGTGCAGATAGTGATAATGATGGATTAAATGATTCCTATGAAGCATTAGTTCTTTTAACAGACCCTACTTCTTCAGATACAGATAGTGATGGAATTCCTGATGGAGTAGAGGTAAACGGCCTGTATGGTAATCCTCCACAAGCTAGCGACCCTAGAGATAATAACACAGATGACGATGAAATTGATGATGGCGAGGAAGACAACAATAGTAATGGAGTAATTGACCCGGGAGAAACAGATCCTACTCGAAAAGAAGATTCTGGTGATGAGGATCAAGATGGATTACAAAATTGGGAAGAAAACTTATCCTGTACTTTATGGAATGTTGCAGATTCTGACTTTGGTGGGGTTAATGACGGTGATGAACTAAATGTTACTCATGGTACAGATCCCTGCGATTCATTTGTAAATTTCGAGACCAATATTGTAAATTGGAATTCTGGTTCATCTCTGCTGTCTCTTCAAGATCCATCAGGATTCAACCCTGACGGTGGTGATGCTTGGTATAACCAGTCTGGCGTTTTGACTTTATTTACCTATTCTTCAGTCAATAGTAATGAATTGGTGGGTGTAAGTACTGGTCCAACACCAGGTGTTACTCAAGTAGTAAATCAAAATGGCTCATTTTGCCATACTGAAGCAGTTGCTTTAGGAACAATATCTACTTCGCAAAACTACTGTGATGATGATTATGAAGATTCTGACGGAGATGGTTTAGCAGACTGGGAAGAAATACTTGGTGTCTATGGATGGTTTTCTAATCCAAGTCTTGTTGATACAGACTCAGATGGAGTCAGTGATTTCGATGAGGTTTTCGACTTTACAGATCCAAACGAGCCTTGTATCAATCTGTTAGATGATGATTTTGACGGATTAAACAACTATTTTGAAACAAGTGTTGGATGCGATCTTATATGGATTGGAATTGCCAATGGCTCGCAAGACTTGTGGTTAACAGATACCCAGCTATTTGACACGGATAGCGGTGGAGTCGATGATAGAACTGAGTATTTTGATGGTACTAATCCTGAATCAGATCCTCTTGATGATATTTTGCCAGAAGACTTTGACGGTGATGGAATCCCCGACGGTATTGAAAATTTAACAGGTACTGATTGGACAAATCCAGATACTGATGGAGGAGGAATGATTGATGGAGATGAATGTCCACCCGAGTTATGGTCTACTGGTTGTTTAAATTCACAATTTAATCCATTTGACCCTACCGACGACATTGTTCAAGATGGCGTGGTATTTTGGGCAAATAATTCCTCTGGAGCCGTCGATTTAAGCAATATTCAAAGATGGAGATTAAACACTAATGACTTTTACACAGGAACAACTTATGCGCATTTAGCCGATATCCATCCTTTTGGTCAGATTTTACAATCACAGAGTAATTTCACTGGTTTGCCAGATTCATCATTTTCCAACGGATCAGTTATTTGGGATTTAACATATTTCTCGCCGATTACTAGAGGTAATGTTCCGATACCTAGTAATTATAACAACATAACATTTTGGTCAGATCCAGCAAGTACTCTTCAACAATCAAATGAAACAAGAAATATTAGAATGGGAATTGGAGAAATTGATAGTTTGAACGTTATCCAAGACGAATATTTCTTTGATTGGGCTACAATTTCATCAAATGTAATTATTGATTCTAACGAAAATTATACGTTAATCGTACCAGAAGAATTCATTATAGATCCATTTGAATTAGAGTTAAACAATGTTACATCAATTGTCCAAACTCTTATTCAATCTTCACAATCAAATGACCCTTATACTGTGGCACAAACGATAAGTGATTTTTTGCGAGAAGGTAACGTTTCTACAGAATTTAAGAGATTTAATACTCCAATTCAATTTGGTAGTGGTGAAGACGTAACAGAATTTGTTTTAGATAACAATTATGGAAGATGCAGTGATTTCAACGCAGCCTTTGTGACAATGGCTAGAATTGCCGGTATTCCAGCAAGATATGTCAATGGATATGCCGGTGGGGATTGGAATGGAAATGGCTATACTGTGACGACTGAACACTATTCTACATGGGGTGAGGTTAAACTTAATCTTGATTTAGGCAATAATGTCCTTGATTTAGGTTGGATTCCATTTGATTCATGTCCCGAACCAGAAGAAATCGAGATAGTCAATCAAACTTTTACTCCACTTATTTTTGACAGGGAATTATCTGATGATATCAATTTGACTGGACAGTTAAGGTTTTTAGAAAATCAAACAACAATTCCAAATTACGAACTTGGAATATATCTTTCACCGTTTAATGACGGTGAATTTGATCAAGTCACAACAAATTCTTATTTTATTGATTCTGTAATTACCGATTTGTCAGGGAACTTCTCTATTAATAGTTCTTTATTAGAGCCTCCACTACCAGGATTATACAGTTTATCTGTAATTCATAATGCTTCAGGATTTATTGCTACAGGAAGTATCGCATTCGAAAACTACATGAATATCACAGATGATTCAGTAATTACTCATACAAATCCTAGTGCTGTAAATGTGCCTATTGTGGGAGCAGGTTCATCTACAAATATACAAGGTTCAGTTGCTTTAGAAAATATACCACAAGATTACAATGTTGATCAAGAGGATCAGCTAATTTGGATATCATATGATTCAAGTGTTAACGGTTCAAATAATATTAGTGGTTTAATTTCTCCATCAGGGTTGTGGTCTGTTGAAATTGAATTAGATGTAACTGAAAATATAGGAATTATTCCAGCAAAAATCTGGTATGGAGGATGGGTTGAGAATGTTACTAATACTGGGCTAGTTTCGGTAACTAATCATATTAGACCATCATCATTGAATATTTCTTTTGATATTAGGGAAGCACCTAATCTTACAGCATCGGTTGAAGGGCCTTTGTTTAACAATAGTTTCCTCATCGTTGGCCAAGATTATTGGATAAATGGTACTGCAGTTACAGCAGGTTCAAATCCTGTCGATATGGAAGGCGATTTGGTACTTTCAATACGTAAGTTGGGCTCTTTTTCTTCTTGGACTGAGTTATTAAACACTACAGTTAACGGTTCATTCTCTATCCCTCAGAATTTACAATCTAGCGTTGCCCAAGTTGAGGCTGGTGAAGTTGAATTACAACTTAGATTCTTCCCGTTCTCTATTGATACAACTGATGACGCTAATCTTTCTGTAAACGACCCCTATATTCTACGAAGTAATCTTTCATTCCAATTTGACACAGTTCCAACTTTGCGTGGCAGTTTGTGTACTTTTTCTGTCTCAGTTTTTGATCATAGAGGCGTTCAGTTGAATTTTGTTGAAGGCGACTTTGCAATTTACTTTAATGGTTCATGGGTCACAACAGAGATTAATTCCTCAAGTAGCATTATTTCATCATTTGGACTTGATTCAAATTTGGTAGCAGGAGATTATGATCTTTCAATTCAATTCAATGGTTCAGACATTTATTCACTCTCTCAAGGAGATACTCTTCAAAGAGTAAAAGGCGGTATTGGATGGAATTTTGTACTTGGTAATGATTGGACACACATCGGAAATACCACTTATATTAATGGGACAATATATGATGAGATTTATTTGACTCCAATTTTAGGTGATAACCAAACCAGTTATACAATTACCATGATAACCTCAACAGGTAATATTGTTGATATAGCGCAAGGAAATGTAGATAACCAAACATCTAGTTTTAATCAAACCATAACAATGCCAACAACATTTAATTCATCAGCATATGTGTTTGAAATTTCATTTGGTTTTATTAATGATGTTGATGGTAATCCATTTTATGCCTCAGCAGATGCAATAATTGATCCAGTGACTGGTAATGTTACCAGTCAGCCTCAACCGGATTTATTGGTCGGAATAGAATCTGAATATGTAGTGACTGCTACTGATACGATTAGAACAATACTTACAGCACTTACTAATTCTCAATTTAATATAACTGGTAGAGTAACAGATATAGCCGATTCATCTAATCTGCCAAATGTTGAAATTGAGGTTTTCTTTGACTCAAATAACTCAAATCTTTCAATGGGAACTGTTCAAACAAATAACAGAGGAGTCTTCATCCTAAACTGGAACGCTATAGGTATTGCTCCAGGTGAGTATGAAGTTATGATTATTGCCGTAGATAATAACACTTATCCATTAATTGAAGGGAATTCTAGGTATACTGGTAATTGGACAACTGTAATTATTAAGGTTCAAGCAAATACTGATATTAGAATTGATTCGGCACCATCTTCGATAACCGCTGGATTGGATTTCAATATCTTGGGGCAAGTAATAGATGCAGAGGATAACAATAGACTATTGATTTCGCCGGTGGCACTAAAAGCTAATTGGTTAGGTAATGAAAATGAATCACTATTAGAGTCATACTTGACAACTAAGAATGGTACATTTAATCTTACTTTGCCTACCGATACTGCAAATAATGGTACCATTAGAGGTGCCAAAACATTGGTTATTTCAGTAATTGAAGGTTCTTCTGAATTATATCTGCAATCATCAATTCAGACATCGATTTTTGTTTTCGGTGTAACTCAGTTTGATTCTATTCAACCACTGAATGCAATTGTGGTGAATCGAGGTGATGACGTTAATATTAGTGCTCAACTTGTTGAATCTTCGAATAGATTTTTGCCATTATCAGGTTATGATGTTAGTTATGATTTTGGAGGAAATAATATTGGTTTAGTCACAACCGATAGTGGTGGTTTTGCAAATATTACTCACAATATTCCGCTCAATCAATCATTAGGTCTGACTACAGTAGACATCACTTTCTTAGGGAGTTCAGATTTGCTTTCAACAACCTCAACTTTCTCCTCAATTAATGTCCGCTCTCTAACATTTATTGTGATAGATAATATTGCCGCTAATCCTGTTGCAGGAGAAGAATTCAATGTTTCTGGTAAAGTTACTTCTGATAATGGAAGTGGTCTTGAACAAGTTGACGGCACAGTTTTACCCGCCAGTATTTTGTTTGAAATTAATTCCGAATCTATAGGTTTCACAGTAAGTGGCGCTTCTGTGGGGGTTGGAGGTTACTGGAATGCTACTATTTTGTTGTCGCCTAACTTTGCCCGTGGCAATAACACAATTAATGCAGCATATATTCCAGCGGTTAATTTCTATCTAGGTTCAAACACATCTACTCAATTTGATAGCAAAGGGTTTACTGAAATTAGATTTGTTGAACCTGCTAGTGATGATTTTGGTCAACCTACACTTGAAGATCGTGTTGAACGTGGAAATAATTTATCAATCGAGTTGATATTATTGGATAACACAGGAACTTCGGTTGAAGGGCAACTAGTTACAATTAGTTTGATTGGAACTCAGATAAATGCAATACTAACCACGGATGAAAATGGTCTTGCATCTGGTAATTTAACTATACCAAATGATATGGATGTAGGCCTGACTGAGGTAAATGCAATTTATTCGGGATTGCCTGGTTCAATTGGTTTATTGGGCTCACAATCCAATTCTACTTTTATGACATTAGCAAGAACAAACGTAACGATAACTCAATATTCTGAAAGTCTAATTGCTGGCGATTACATTGTCGTTAATGGAACTCTTCTTGATGATTTGGGAGTTGTACTTAAATCAGAAGGAGTTCCATCTAGTTCTGTAATTCATCTTATGATCGATGGTGTTTCAGTAGCCAGTGTTGAAACAAATGCAACTACTGGTAATTTCAGCGTAGGGTACACTCTTCCAGATAGTATTTCAGCTGGGATTCATAGTATTACTATCGAGTTCTTTGGTGGAAGAAATTGGGTTGAACCAATTGGCATAGGAGAGCCATCAAATCCTGAATTCTATATGCCTAGTTCAGCTTCCGTACCGTTCAATGTTAGTGTACCAACCCAAATCGACTTATTAACAGCAAATGGTGATGTAAATCGTGAAGATATTATGACAATTGAGGGATTATTATTAGATGTTGTTGATAACCCTCTATCAAACTTCAATGTTGAAGTTTGGCTTGATGGTGATTTTATGACTAATGTGACTACTGATTCATCCGGATTATTTACTGCCATATACCCAGTTCCTGCTGATGCAGAATTGGGTCCAGTTTTACTTGAAATAAGATTTACAGGAACAACATTCTATTTGCCCAGTCAATCAAATGGCTCGTGGAATATTTTTAGCCATATTATCGTTGATGTCGCCATTCCAGAAACTATTGCAGTTGGTCAAAATGTTACTATTTCCGGAAGTATTGCAGATAATCAATTAATTCCTATAACTGGCCATCAAGTTGATTTGATAATAGAAGGAATTACTATAACTTCAGTAACAACCGATCAAAATGGAGAATTTTCCTATGATTGGTTAGTTAATGATCTGTTTGAATTTGGTAATAACACATTAGTTGCTTATTCAGAAAGTCAAGGTTATTATCGAGCAAATAGTAGTAACACTTCATTCTTTTTAGCCCATAGATCTGATATGACCGTCTCATTTGAAACTAATTATCAAGTTACAAGAGGTGATACTTGGGAAATTTCAGGAAGGTTGTTTGACATAGACTCTTCTACCAACGAAGGATTGGAAAATGAAGATTTAGTAATCTTCCTAGATGGTCAACAGTACTCTACTGTTCAAACAGGTAGCAATGGTGAGTGGGATGCAGTAATTCTTGCCTCTCTTGACTTATCTAGAGGTCAACATCAAATCGAAATTGTATTTCAAGGAACCTTGTCCCATATAGGTACAAATCAATCATTGGTTTCTGTTGTGTGGTCAGACCTCAATGTGTCGATTGATCCTACTTCAAGCACTAATGGAATTAGATCTGACGGTACTTTTGGACCAATTACTATTTCAGGTACGATTTCAGAGATTGGTGGAACTAATGAAATCTTTGAAAATTTAGTGTTGAATATCGGTAATGGCTCAGATTGTGTTAATCAAAGAGAAGGAGCTAGATGTATCCCGAGTAGTATGGTCGACATTACTTGGTTAAATGGTGACTTTATCATAGAAACAGTAGCACCTTCATGGTATGGTTATGGCTCACAATACATTCATTTAGATGTCTTAGAAAATAATTCTCTATATCTAAATAGTGCATCTGTTAGTAAATCTATATTCATTAAGTTAAATGTTGATTATCAATGGAATATTGCCGAGGTTGAGGAGAGTGGAAATAAAGATATTTCTGGAAGTATTACAATTTTGGCTAATGATACTGGTGAAGGAGTTCCTTTCATTTCGGTAACATATATTTTGAAGAATGAATCAAATGGTCAAATTACTGCTCCTTTAACTGTTGCCACAGATCCGTCTGGAGTGGCTGAGTTTAAGTTCAATTCAGATCCACCATATGGTGATTATGATAGATGGGGTTACGTAACGGTTGATGTTCAAATCGTCGACCCAATTATTTCAGAAAATAGCAAAAAAGAATTTGAGTCTTTAAGGAGTTCTGAAGAATTTAATCCAAAATATAAATTTGATGAAGAGGAGGCTTACGTACCTGGATGGGTATATGTAGTACTTGTTATTCTAACAGTTTTAATTGGCGCAGGAATAATAGTTTATCGCAAGCGAAATAAGAATCAATTATTAGAAGATGCTGCAGAGGTATTTGCTTATACTGCAGAATTATTAGCTGCAGGTGACTCGATTAGAGAGGCAATTTTCAATTGTTACCAAAGTCTTTGTTCGGTTTTACAACAAAATGGCTTCTTAAGGCGTGATTTTGAAACAGTGAGAGAATTTGAAGTAGCAATAAGACAGGCTATGCCGCAAATTTCCGATGATGCATTACTTGCTCTAGACAATATGTTCGAGATGGCAAGATATAGCCGAGATGAATTGGGCGGTCAACATCAGCAAGCAGCACAGTTGGCTCTTGATAAGATGGTACAAGAACTTGCATCATTAACTGCAATTCCAAATCGATAATTACCATCTTAGATGTAGTCGATTGTTGGTAAAGTTAGCCCTTAGTGTGTCAATACTCTTGTTGTCTGGGAGAATTAGTTCACGCTGGAATTTTTGACCATCAAACTCAACAATTTCTATCTTAATTTGAGTCTGATTATCAGTTTCCTTGGAGTAAATTTTGATATTTTGGTATTCAACTCCAAACATTGGTATAGTCAATCCATCGGGATTAACTCGACCATTTAATTCATCTACCAACCACTTTAATTTCATTGAAGGTTCAATATGAGAAATGTGTTCCTCGGGAATCATTCCTGCAGTAACCAAAACTTGCTTATGCAAATTTTCAACTTCATTTAAGTGGGTTGCACGTGCCATGAAGTCGGAATGCATTGTTTCGATATTTGTATCGAAGTCATGATTATTTGGAAGTTCTAGTTCCTTTAATTCTATAATCTCATCTTTGACTAGGGGGATGATTTCCCATTCAGGCATGACTAAGCCTCACGGCATACATCAATGAACCTTTTTATTTTCAAAATATTAAATTCGCTTAACTCTCTTGAAAAATCTGGAAGCAAAACCTTTGGTTGTTTTTGGATCGTTAGTAGAATTCATCTTCAATTCGGGAGGGTAACAATTTACATACATTCTATCTGAATTTCTTTTGTCCAATAATAAAATCAATGCACGGTCTTCAATAGAGCGTATTGGCCTCCCCATTGCTTGCAAAATGGAATTCACTGCTGGTTGTGTTACTGTGTATCTCCAAGCGTTATCCTTGCCAAATTTATCAGCAATATATTGTTTAACGGAATTAGATAAAACTGACGGGGGTGGATTAGGTATTCCTATGCAAACAACTGCTGAAAGTATTCCTTCATTATAGTCAATACCTTCTGATAGTCTAGCACCAAATACGCCACAGAGTAATATTCTATTTCCAAGTTTTCTTTCATTCTTCAACTTAGAAACGATCTTATCAATATCATCTTTGGACCAATCTCTTGATTCCACCAGCGTTTTTATTCCCTTGAAAAAAACATCACCAATTATTTCATCTAAGAGTTTGTATGAGGGGCAAAACAGTGCAATATGACCTTCACTTCCATCTATAAGAGCTTGAATGTGCCTTCTCATTTTATTCCACATTGATTCAGAACGTTGATTATATTTGGTAGTGACATCCTTGGCAATTAAAACAGGTCTTCTTTCGCCTGCAAATGGTGACTTGTATGAGGTTTTTGTTGTTAATTCCCGGGGTGTTGAGAGAATATTGGCATACATCTCAGGCGGGTAAAGTGTCCCAGACATTAGTATTGAACCTGTACATTTAGCAAAAAGTTGACCAGATAAAACGCCAGGGTCTAACAGATGATTAGTTATTTTTCCTTCCTTTCCTTTTGGAGAGAATACCATGCATAATGCAGATGTATCACCGTATTTTGCAATAGTATCAATAATATGAGCTATTCTATGGCAGTAAGGGTCAGTTGAATCTTCCTCAGAATCCATTTCTATTTCCACTCGATTAAGTATCTCAGCCAATTTTTCTAATCGATTTTCTTTTGATGTTACTTTACTATTTAGTTCTAAGTGATTAATTTTCATTTGACCGACTTTGCCTTCAATTTCATCACAAACATTGTGAATCAGATTGGTAAATTCACTGATGCTTACTAATGATTCTTCTTCATCGGAAATTCCATCGTGAAGTTTTCTAAAAAATTCAATCATTTTGTTACGGTAAAGTTTGGTTACTTCAAATGCCCACTGTGCATCTTCAAGAGATTCGATAGCATTTGCCGATGAACTTTTCGTTACTATATTTTCTAAATTACCAAGATATTCTTCCAATTCAAATTGTGCATTACGGATTATTGTTGGAGTAATTACTCTTTCCATACTCATTCTAATACGATCCGGTAGGTTGTGTGCCTCATCTATAATTAGAATTGTATTTTCGATGCTAACTCCCATTGAAGGCAATGAATTTTCTCTGACTTGTTCTGCAAAGACATGATTGTAATCACAAACCAAAACATCACAGTCTTTAACAGCTGAACGACATGTTTGCCATGCGCATACTTTCCATGTTTTTGATTTCTCAATTATTTCCTCAACATGTCTTGGTTGCTCTAGGATAAAATTTCTCACATCCTCCTTGCGCCGATTTTTTGAGGAATCGGTAGAGCCTTGTTCACATAGGCATCTACCAGTTTGTATGTCTACCACTTCACACATTGATTCACGACCAATAATGTCAACAATTTTTATCTCCTTAACATTTTCATTAAGTCTAGAATTTATTCTTCTAACCGTATCTATGACAATTTTATGTTGTGATTGCCTTCCAGTTAAGAATAAAATATGAGGTTTGTTCGGTAAATTTCTCGCTACTTCAATAGCTGCAGCGAGTGAAGCCGCAGTTTTTCCGATTCCAGTAGGTGCTGCTGCTAAATGATGGCCATTTTGTTTCAATGATTCACGACATTCTCTGATCATGTCGATTTGCCCAGGTCTAGGTTGTGAATGAGCAAGGTAGGGGAACTCAATGCAGTAAGTAGTAACTGATTCACCCGCCATATTATTCTAAGATTGGCGACGATTCTAAATGATTGGCACGCGGCTGCACTGGTTGCTGGTAATTGTGTCCAGTAATGTGGGGTCTGGACACGTGGGAACCACCAACTCAGCTTGCTGGGGTGGAATTTGAATCCCCCCAACCGCCTCCAGGGGGGGAAAATGGATCTTTACCATCGGTAAAAGAACCACCATTTGATCCGTTACGTGCAAGGCGGGCACGTATCCTCAAGTAACTGAAAGCGATGGAATCGGATCTATTTCCATTCGCCACAAGGGTCGCATCACGATTTTGTCTTTCGTTTTGCTTCATTTTCCCATCCCCTCTGCACTCTCACCTTATTCTTGGTATTCTTTGCTTTTCAGTGTTAATGCTCTTGATTTCTCAAGAGCATCTTCGAGTAGTTTTGTATCTTGACTTCTTTCAATTGAATTTTTAATGTACATTTTTAGCCCTTCAAGTGCAGCTTGCTCTGGACTTGTCGCTTCCAATTCATACAACATTTCCAGATGCATTTTATCTCGTCTACCTACCGCGATTCTAATTGTATCCATTTCAGGTAACTTTGGTTGCCCTCTTAGGTAGTCTTGTATTGCAAGCCTAACTACATCAGAACGGTTTCTTGCACCTTGCTGCCCAATTTTGGCATCAAGAAGCATCAAATCATCTTCATTTATTCGAAGTGATATGTGTGAACTAGGTCCTGACATGGGTCTTCCTCAACCAACGGTATGTAAGAGAGTATATAATTGTATTCTTTTTGGTGACAAAATGTAACACAATGTATTACAACTGTTTTTTGTCTTAATCCATTTTACTACGGGTGCTCAGTGGCTTGAATAGCAGGAAAAATGCCAATGTTCGAGTGATAAACTCAAATACTGTTACACAGTACAACAAACATGAGCGTAACACCAAGTCGAGGTCTCTACCTATATCTAAGAACTCTAACTATTGCGATGGATGATGAGATTGTCACAGATGATGAAGCCTCCATATTACATGTTCTTGCTACTGCATTAGGTGTATCTCCATTGGATACGGCAGAATGTTTGTCAATTGTTAGGGGTGAGGAAAAGAATCCATTTGATGACATGGCCGAAGATTATTCAGGACATCATATTGGCGATGTTACTACGTATCAAAGTGCTTTGATTGCAGCCTTGGATGATGAAATTATTACTGAAGATGAATGGTCTATGCTTGATGTATTACGCAAATTGATAGGTTTACAAGCCGACCAACATGCTATGATTGAGGAAGCAATACGCCAAATGTCGGAAATAGATGACCAAGGGGAGAGAAGAATTCAGCGACTTAATCGATTCAACACAATCTGCCCGTTTAATTGAAAATCGCAATATTGCCATTACATGACGGGGGAAATATTAGAAAGGCATGTTATTTGGAACGGCCATCACAAAGTGATTAGGTGTAGTTATGAGTTCAATTAATGGTGTATACGAAAAAGTGAAATCTAGAGATCCAAACCAACCAGAATTTCATCAAGCAGTATTAGAGGTTTTAGAATCATTGGAACCTGTTTTAGAATCACATCCAGAATATACTTCAATAGTGGAGAGAGTTGTGGAACCTGATAGATTGATTCAATTCAGAGTACCTTGGGTTGATGATGAAGGTGAAGTACAGGTCAATAGAGGATTTAGAATTCAATTCAACGGTGCTATAGGTCCTTACAAAGGTGGATTAAGATTCCACCCTAGTGTTAATGCATCCATCTTAAAATTTCTCGCATTTGAACAAATTTTCAAAAATTCTCTAACCGGTTTACCAATGGGTGGAGGTAAAGGTGGCTCCGATTTTGACCCTAAAGGCAAGTCTGATTCTGAAGTTATGAGATTTTGCCAATCATTTATGATGGAATTGTGGCGACACATTGGTCAAGATTGTGATGTTCCTGCAGGAGATATTGGTGTTGGTGGTAGAGAAATTGGATATCTATTTGGCATGTATAAGAAATTGAGAAATGATTTCCAAGCTGGTGTATTAACTGGTAAAGGAAGGTCATATGGAGGTTCGCTTATACGTCCTGAAGCAACAGGATACGGATTGGTTTATTTCGCAAGAGAAATGTTAGCAACTAAAGGTAAATCATTCGATGGAGCACTTGTATCTATCAGTGGTTCAGGAAATGTAGCTCAATTTGCATGTGAAAAGGTCCTCGACTTAGGTGGTAAACCGGTAACAATGTCAGATTCAAGTGGTTGGATTCATGACCCCTCAGGTATTGATCGAGAAAAGCTTGCTTGGATTATGGATTTGAAAAACAATCGTCGTGGTAGAATCTCTGAATATGCAGATGCTCATGATGGTGTAACATTTACAGAATCTGCACCCGAACCTACTCCAAACGGCTTGTGGGGAGTTAATGTTGATGTTGCTTTGCCATGTGCTACTCAAAATGAATTGAATGGAGAAGAAGCTAAAATGTTGGTTGCTAATGATGTCACGGCAGTTGCTGAAGGAGCGAACATGCCATGCACACCTGAAGCAGTCGAAGTTTTCCACAAGAATGGTATTTTATTTGCTCCTGGAAAAGCGTCTAATGCTGGTGGAGTTGCAACTTCAGGTTTAGAAATGTCACAAAATTCATTGAGACTTTCATGGACTAGAGAAGAAGTTGATCAAAAGCTAGAGGCAATAATGGTCAATATCCACAAGAATGCTTCAGAAACTGCTAAACAATACGGAAGAGAAGGTGATTATGTCTTTGGTGCTAATGTTGCAGGTTTCCTAAAAGTAGCAGAATCAATGATTGCTCAAGGCGTTCTGTGAATCAAACTAGTTTTGGAATAATCGCCAAGTTTGTGAATCTTCATCAAACCATGATAGAGTTCCATTATCATCAACGGACCACTTGACTCCGTCTTCTTCCCAAACTTGGGTATTTTCTTGTTCAATATTAGGTATCTCTTTTGCATTAGACATTGCACCAGCCATGTTTGATTCAGTCATCATATCATGTTCCATTGCTTGGGCAAAGGGTGAGTTGTTCTGTGTTGGTTTTTTATTCCTTACAACCAGTAATGCACCAATTACCCCAAGAACAATAATCACAAAGACAACATAAAGGAAACCATTGCTTCCATCGTCGGTTGCAGCTTCAGAACGGGTTTCATCTAGAGGGTATGCATCAAGCCTGTCTGCAATTCCATCTCCATCAGAGTCAACAGATTCATTTCTATCATTCGGGAACGCATCGGTTAAATCATCAACACCGTCATTATCAGTATCCAATTGTGAGAGACTACAACCATCTTCATTTACAATAGCATCAAACGGAGTATTTTTACATTCATCATCCTTATTCGACAATCCATCATTATCATCGTCTTTTTGAGCATCGGAACAACCATTTTGATCAACAGGTGTATTAGGTTGAGTATCAAAACAGAGGTCATCAGAATTCCATATGTCGTCATTGTCTTCATCCTTTTGAGAATCAGAGCAACCATTCGAATCAACTTGTTCGCCTACAGGTGTAACAGGGCATAAGTCAATTGTGTTGTCAATTTGATCATTGTCATCATCATATTGAATTGGAGAACAACCATCTGAATCAACATCAAATTGCCCATCCCCATCTAAGTCAGATAATTTTGTGTTTGAACACAAATCCTTGTCATCAAATATTCCATCTAAATCAGTATCGGTTTGAGATGGTGAACACCCATCGTTATCTGCTAACTCATTAGATGGTGTATTTGGACAAAGGTCATAGTTATCATTTACATTATCCATGTCAGTATCTCTTTGGTCTGCAGCACATCCATATCCATTAATCGCTGCATTTGGACTGGTATTTGGACATTGATCTACATCATTGCTTATTCCATCA
>MDTG01038092.1_pt1 | contig 16919 bp, 13 predicted proteins | sample 811421 | NCBI WGS metagenome assembly MDTG01 (sample SAMN05326645, study PRJNA326480) | marine metagenome | isolation source: seawater | place: Pacific Ocean: South East | collected 2011
ATATTGACAATCAGAAATAAGATAGATTTAAAGGGAAGTTTAAGGGACTGATGGTATGGACTTTAACAAATCTTACAGGTCGGAGAGAATCCCTGTTTTTGCTGAAAACATTGTAGCTACCTCGCAGCCTCTTGCTACACAGGCTGGAATTAAAATTTTACAGAGTGGAGGAAATGCGGTTGATGCCGCACTTGCGGCGGCTATTGTTCTAACCGTAGTTGAGCCTACCGGTAATGGCTTGGGTTCAGATGCGGTTGTAATCTTATCTGATGAGGAGCAAACTATTGCAATTAACGGAACGGGCCACTCTCCATCGGGCTGGACAGAAGAGAGATTTGTAAATAATAAAGCCATGCCACTTTTTGGTTGGGATTCGGTAACTGTGCCAGGAGCTGTAAAACTATGGTGGCGATTATCAGAGCAATACGGACGAATATCTTTTCCTGAACTTTTTAAAAACGCGATAAGCTATGCAAAAAATGGTTTTTTCGTGGGTAATAAGGTGGCGCTTGAGTGGAAGCATTATTACGGCATTGTTAGAAATGCAAATGATGCTTTTCGTCAAGAGTTCTATCCGGTCCCTAATATTGGCGACCGGTTAAAAAGAGAGAAAATGAGTTACACTTTAGAGGAAATCGCATCATCTGGATTTTCTTCGTTTTACGAGGGAGAAATTGCATCAACAATTGTAAGGCAGTCTAGCACCGAAGGTGGAGTCATTACACCTGACGATCTAGCTGACTATGAACCAAACATTGTGGAACCTATAAAGATCTGTTTTCGTGATGTAGAGATTGCCGAATTGCCTCCTAATACACAGGGCCTTTATGCTCTTGTTGCACTGGGAATATTAAACTATCTACCAATCGCCGAATTAGACTCAACTGATTTTTTTCACTACCAGATTGAAGCGATGAAACTTAGTTTAAAAATTTGTCGCAACATGATCGCCGATCCTAACTTTTATGAATTCGAATTTGGCGATGCTTTTGATGAAGAGGTATTTACTAATTATGCTTCTTCAATTTCTAATACTGCCAAGCCTCTATCTTGCAATCTTACAGATAAATCTCAAGATACCGTTTATCTTGCGACAGCGGACGCCTCTGGTTTAATGGTTTCTTTTATACAGTCAAATTATTTAGGTTTTGGTTCAGGTGTTGTAATAAAAGAAAAAGGAATTGTATTACATAATCGAGGTGCAGGATTTTCTCTCAATCCTATGCATCCCAATATTGTTGGCCCTAGGAAAAAACCTTTCCATACTATAATACCTGGAATAGTTTTAAAGTCTGGCCGACCATTGATGGCTTTTGGAATGATGGGAGGTCCGATGCAGCCTCAAGGCCACGTGCAATTACTGGATCGAATTATTACTCATAAACTTAACCCGCAATCAGCCTGTGATGCGCCACGGTGGCAGGTTATTGAAAAAGGTAAGGTAATAGTTGAGTCTTCCTTTCCGAAAAGAACTGTCGAGGAGCTCTCCAATCGAGGTCATGATATTGGCTTTGAAAAAAATGAAATTTTTTTCGGAGGGGCTCAAGTTATTCAAAAGATACAGGGAGGATTCGTCGCTGGTACTGACCCAAGAAAAGATGGCTGTGCAGCGGGGTTTTAATTGTTCTAAAAGGAGTTATGGATGAGACCTATTGATTATTTTTTAAGAAGTGCTTCGTTGTCTACTAATGATGTCTTTTTGAAGGACTATAAGACAGAGTATAGTTATAAATCAGCTGAAGTTAAAATTCGTCTTGTTGCTAAAGCGCTACAAGCAAGAGGTTTGAAACAAGATGATTCAGTTGCTGTTTACTCTCCTAACAATGCTGATGCAGTCATTTGTATCTTTGGCGCAATTTTGGCAGGTGCCAGTTGGGTTCCAGTTAACATTAGGAACAGTGTGAAAAGCAATATTGATTATATGAAATATGTCTCTACGAAATGGTTATTCTTTGACTCTTCTCTCAAGACAGAAATTGACAATTATAAGGATAAACTGACCTTTTTAAACCAATCAATTTGCATCGATAAAAATATTGAAAAACATTCTAGTGTTGAAGATTTCATCCGCACTAGCGCTAATTATCATATTAATGATTCAACTGATCCTTTTAGTTCGCCTGATTCAGTTTTTTCACGGTGGCCTACCGGAGGGACAACCGGTCCTTCGAAAGGTGTGGAAATGAAAAATTCAAATATTGTTACTATGTTTGAATTAGGAATAAAACATTATATAGGGACCAGGGAAAGAGATATCGTTCATTTAGCTGTGGCTCCTATTACGCATGCTGCTGGTTTGTTAATAGGAATATTCTCGGCCTGTAAAGGACTAAACATAATACATGAAAATTTTAATGCTAAACAAGTTCTCCAAGAAATTGAGCGAAGTAAAGTCACACATATTTTTCTGCCACCTACAGCTTTTTATGATTTGATTGATCATGCTCAGAGGTTTCAATTTGATACTTCGTCATTAAGACAAATTTTGATTGCGGCAGCACCTGTGGCTACAGCTAAATTGAAGCAAGGTGTTGCCATTTTTGGTCCGGTCGTGGCACAGTGTTACGGTCAGGCTGAAGCTCCAATGTTGATATCGATGTTGTCAACTAAGGATATTGCAGACTCCATTAGGGGCGACAACTCGAATCGGCTAGCAAGTTGCGGACAGGTTACTAGCTGTACCGATGTTGCAATACTCGATGATGCAGGTAACCCACAACCATGCTATGAAAAAGGTGAAATATGCGTAAGAGGTCCACTAGTGACGGCCGGTTATTATAACAAGCCTGAAGAGACCGAGGAGGCAAGGACGTTCGGCTGGCACCACACTGGGGATATAGGTTATTTAGATGATGAAAATTATTTGTATATAGTTGATAGAAAAAAAGATATGATTATAACTGGTGGGTTTAATGTTTTTGCAACCGAAGTGGAAGGGCCAATCCTTGAATTGAATGAAGTGTTAGAGTGTGCAGTGGTCGGCTTGCCCGATGAGAAATGGGGGGAAGCTGTAACGGCTGTAGTGAGATTAAAAAAGGATTCTAAAATTAATGGTAATGAAATTTTGCAAGCAATTAAACCTAAGCTTGGTAGTTATAAGACTCCAAAATATATTTTCTTTTGGTCTTCTATTCCTAAAACCGCAGTTGGGAAGGTTGATAAAAAGTTGATAAGACAGACGCTAGCTAAAGAGCTTTAAAACTCTAAATAGAATCAATTATTTCTTTTGCAATTATTATTTTTTGAATTTCGCTCGTCCCTTCGTAAATTGTTGTAACTCGTGCGTCTCTCGTCATTTTTTCTATTGGTGTATCTATCGTATATCCAATACCACCCATTAATTGCAATGCTGTATAACAGGCACGATTTGCCCACTCGGTAGCATAAAGTTTTGCCATGGAAGCCGATTTTGTATAGTCGATATTATTTTCTTTCTCCCAAGCTGCTTTAAATGTGAGAAGTCGGGCAGCTTCCATTTCGGTAAATCTTTCAGCAATATAAAATTGAGGGCCTTGATAATTGGCAATAGCGTCGCCAAATTGCTTTCTTTCTTTTATATATTTAGTAGCATATTCAAGAGCTGCTTGACCTACACCCAGAGCAAGGGAGGCGATTCCGATTCTTCCCCCAACCAACTCTTTCATAGCGATACGATAACCATCGTTTTCTACGCCCAATAATGCGCTTTCTTCAACATGACAATTATCAAAGTAAACTACATTTGTGCTTGATGCTTTTTGTCCCATTTTTCGTTCGCTTTTCCCAATTTTTAAACCAGGGTTATCTTTTTCAACTAAAAAACAAGATATTCCTTTTCCTTTCGGGGCATCTTTTAAGGTTTTTGCCCAAACGATGAATACTCCTGCGCAATCAGCATTGGAGATCCACATTTTTTCACCTTTAATTACCCACCCTGAATTTTGATTTTCAGCAAAAGTTTTCATCATTGAAGGATCCGAACCTGCATTTGCCTCAGATAAACAGAACGCTCCGCTCAGATACTCTCCAGTACATAAAGCGGGAATATGACTAGTCTTTTGTTCGTGACTACCGATGAGTTGGAGAACCTCTGCGACTAAATTGTTTACAGACATCGCCACAGCAACCGACGCACATGACTTTGCTATTTCTGTCACAGCGACACTGAAAGCTATTACACCCGAATTGCTTCCACCAAATTTCTCATCTACGTTCATTCCCATGAAACCTAATTCGGAAAGTTCTTTTAATATTTTATAAAATACTTGTCTATTTTCTGGTTGTTCAAGATCTCTAGCAACAGGTGAAATTGTTTCTTCAGCGAAACGCTTTGCCGTCTCTTTGACTAAATTATGCTCATTTGATAACGCAAAATCCATAATGACTATCGAGTGACCGTCTCTGGTACATTAGCTGATGATTCGAGGACGTAGGTTCCACTTAAAGTGAATACGGGTTGGCTTGCATTTGTAACTGCAGTGTCAGCACTTACGGCACCTCCGAAACCCTCTGCAAATTGTCCCAGTAACACCGTGTCGGTTTGTCCGACTATATTACAGTTTGCCGAGCAATTCACGCCATTTGATCCTGAAATTCCTGCGCTTTGGACGGTTCCAGCAAGGGAGACGAAGGTAAAAGCTGTGCCTGAAAAATTATTAGCAGCAGATCCGGCCAAACTCCATTGGCCTGAGGAACCATTTGCAGTTGTAAAGTTTCCATTGAAAGCAATATCCACGGTGCCTGCAGCAAAATTAACATCTGCTTGAAGTTGAGTAGAGCTAGATAAGATTTCAGATTGTAGCGCCCCATTTTGGGTGTAAAGATGGGTAAAATGAGTGCCTCCTACAACTGTGTCGTAGCTCACCGTGGTGCCTGCCAAGAATGATGGAAGGTTCGCCCCTACAGGAGTAATATCTCTAAACGCAATAGTGTGCGCACTACCTTGACCTCCTGTGATAAAATCTTTGGTAACAGTATAGTTACCTGTGAAACGTGCCCAGTTCGCCCGCAATGACGTATTTGCTATATGTCCGCCGTCAGTCGTTAACTCAAAATGATCAAAAGCACCAGGCCCAGTTTCGTCAATCACTCCGGTTGAGGTATTTTGGTCGAAAGTACAGTTGCCCGCGCAACGATCGTTTGGTTGTGTTGTAGAGAAAGCTGTAACAATATTTCCTGTTGTAGTAGCTGTATCTCCGCTAAGAGCCTCAAACAAAAATGAATCTGCAACTTGTAACCCCGAGCCACTATCGAGCACGACTCCTGCCGTTCCTACAAATCCAAAATTAGCGTTACCCACAGAATTGGTGCGATTAACGCTTCCAACTGTCCCTTGACTGAAAATCGCAGTACCAGATATTGAATCTTGGGTTAATATTCCATAACTTAAACCAATCCCGGAGGGCAAGCCATTTGTATTTCCGGATAAAAATCCTTCAAAACGAGCTTCATGTGAATTTCCTGCGGAATTCACCGCTAGCCCAACACCTCCATTAAAATTCGTTCCGGAAAGATCTAGGTCACCAGTAAGGGTGTGAACAGTTCCTCCATGGGACAACGAAGCATTGAGTGCACCGTAACTTAATCCAAAATCAAACAAAATTGAACCTGATGTGATACCACTACCTATCGATCCGCTGCTCGTTGAGTTTGATGAAGCAGCAAGATCGTATTTAACTAGTTGTGAAGTAGGTGGGGTTGCTAGATCGTTACTAAAAATAAAATGTGCGCTTTTGTTGCCAGTTAGGGATAAAATATCGCCATTGAACTGATTGCTACCTCCATCAAGACTAGCGACTGCCAGAAATCCATTGCTGAATTTACCAAAAGAAATGTCATTAATTGTCGTAAGTCTGCTAAAGGATGCAGGGTTATTTCTTAAATTAGCGCTATCGCTAGACGTAAATTGAGATATGATTGCTCGAAGATTAGCTCTTTCAGTTTCATTAGGTATAGTATCTATCGATGCTTCTAACAATGTAAGATCAGAAACAAAAACTGTCGTTGAGTTTGCCCCAGTTGTATCCGTGCTACCGATGGAAACACCAGCGAATAACTTTGAGTCTTTTAAAAGCAAGGTATTTTTATTTTCGCTTGCAGCGACTGCGAAATCTGATCTTCCGATCAAATCACTGGTTCTGGTGACGGCAAAGGCAGCCCCAAGCGACTGTAATGATGAGACGGTTACTCCGCCTTCAGAAGTAAAAAATGAATTATTTCCCGTGGCGTCTGTTTGTTCACCGCTACGAAAATTTACCCTATTTCTGTCTTCTGTGACACTCTCTCTGTTTTGTTCTATGTTTGCTTGAAAAAAGGAAACTTCTCTATCATCACTCGGCGCTGCTTCTTGTCCGCCTTCCGATACGGTCTCAAAGAAGTCCTCAGGTTCCCCTGCATCTTCTACATTACTGAATTCACCTTCTTTTTCAGGTTTAGTAGCATCCTTCTCTTTTGTATCGGCTACTTGTTCTTCTTTTTCTTCGTTTTCTTGGTCACTCTCTTCTTCCTCTTTCTCTTCTTCTTTCTCTGCCTCTTGGTTCGTTTCTTGTCTTTGACCAAAACCTGCTACTTCTGCGCAGCTAAGTCCATTACAACTGTAGGCTTGTCCTGGTTCAACTGGACCGTTGAATGCTCCTGAGGTTAGGTCCCAAATCCCACCGTATCCCGCGAGCAACGTTCCGGTTGCTTCTGTGTGTACGACTTTGCCAGAAGTACCTCTTATCCCTATTGTTGCAACTGGCGTTTGCAATTTAAAAGTTTCTTTATTTTTTCTTCCTATAAGGCCTGTAACTAACCTAATGCCACCTTCAACCAAATAAAATGTACTCTTCTCATTTCCGTCGGTTTTGCCTTGGAACTCGTATTGGTCAAGTCGATAGGTTGTTTCTGGTTGGAGGGCAACAAATCCACCATCTGTGAATCGTATTTGTATTCGCCCATTGTTTGTATTAATTGAATCTCCCTCGTTTACTGCGCCGCCCCTACGCAATTTCCTTGTTTCTCCGGTATTTGAGGTAGCCTGCACATCTCCATACGAGTAGACCACTCTTCCCGCAATGGCATAGACATCTGAACAAACAATCAGTAATGCGATAAAAATTATTGCGGATGAACCTTTAGTAAAAGAGTTCATATATCAAGCCTCGCCGTTACCATAAATTCAAATCTATCAAAATCATTTAATAGGATATTAGATGAATTGTCATTATACACAGCGGTTGGTGTAATGCTGAGATTTTTGTTTACTTGCAATCTATAGGCAACATTAAAGTCAAAAAAACTATCCCGCCTATGAACTAAAAATGTGGGATCCGTTGAGCTATAAAGACTGCGCTGATAGGTTAGGCCAGCTGATATGGTCTGTTTCTTACTAAGTTGAATTCCTAAACCTAATTTTGAACCGAACATATTGCGTCCAAAGTGATCTGCTCCCGTATTTGCCCTCTCATTTTCTAGTCCACCGAAAATACTTGAGATAAATACGGGGGTGAATTTAAAGTTTGAAAACAGGTGGCCGTACGTGATTCCAGTCATATACCTGTCGACATCACGGATGCTTTGTTCGGGATATCTAATTAAACTGGTTTGGAAAAATGTACTAATCTGATTGTTTTCTGATAAGTTATATTGAAACTCGCTAGTAACTCCAGCAGAGATTCTATCGCCAGATGTTACACCGCTTCCTTCAATTTTAAAAGCGGTGGTGTCTGCAGCTATTGAGAGGTTGTACTTTTGTTTTTGAATCCTGCCACCTGCTCTCCCAGAAATTGAGGTGCCTCTGAACTCGTTATGCTCTAACGTAATCCGGTCGTTGAGTTCGAAACTGCCAAAAAGACTGGTACCTTTTTCTTTGTTCAAGGGTTTAGAGATGCTGAGACCAGCACCTAGATTTATAATTGAACTGTTTTCTGTACCGCTTAACGAGAATGGGATATTCGGCAAGGCTGGGATGAATAAAGTTTTTTCACTTGTTGCACCATTTATATTCGTATCAATTCCTAAACCAAGCTTTATCCAAGGCCGAAATGTAAGACGCGTTCTATCGTGAAATAACTCTATACTACTTAGATATCTTTCTATTGTTTGTTGGGCCTCGGGAGGAATATCAGGAAGTTCTTTTACCTTTTCGAATTGTTTTTTGGCATCGTCGGTTTCCCCTAACGCCAAGTAGGCTTTGGCTAATTCGGCTCTTGCAGGTCCGTGATCAGGGATGGTATCAATCACTCTTTCCAGAGCAAATATTGCTTCAGCATTTCTTCCAGTGTCTACGCAAGCAAGACCGAAAATATAGTCGAAAGCGGGTATGCCTTCAAATTTTGGTTGCAATTTTCTTAATATGGCAATTGCTTTCTCGGGATTGCCTTGGTTGATTAATTGTTGAGCTTGCTCTATCGGATTAATTTCTTGGGAGCTTGTTGTTTGAGTGCCTGCGGCACCAATTAAAGATATCGTAATTACAATTAATTCTTTTATTTTCATAAACCTAAAGCTTCTTAGAAAATATTAGTCTATAGAGAACCCAAAAACTTAGGAGGTTTTTTGTTAAAGAATGCTTTTACTCCTTCTTTAAAATCGGGCTCGATTGCGCATTCTGAAAAACTTATAGCTTCGTTTTGCAATTGGCTTTGGAGTTCGTTTTTCAATGAACCATAAAGCAATCTCTTAGTTCTGGCATAAACTCGTGTAGGCCCATTTGCTAGTCTGGATGAAAGAGCATCCGTTTCGGAAACCAAGCTACCTTCTTCTGTTACATAATTGACTATGCCAATTTTATGTGCGGTAGATGCCTCTACTTTGTCTCCTAGCAGACTTAATTCCATGGCTTTTTTTATTCCAACGCATTGAGTTAAATTGTAGGTTGCACCTCCGTCCGGAGTAGTTCCAATATTACAGTAACCCAACACGAAGTAAGAGGAAGGTTCAGCTATTATAAGGTCGCATGCTAGCGCCAAACTAACTCCAGCACCAGCAGCTGCGCCTGAGACGCTAGCAATTACAGGTTTAGGCATTTGTTGCAGGCAAGTAATGATAGGATTTAAGTCATATATTCTTTTAAGAAAGTAATCCTTTATTTCTTCTTTTGGTAGATCTAAAGTTTTTTGCATAGAGTTTAAGTCGCCACCTGCCATAAAATGTTGACCCTTTCCAGTAAGTACAACTACCTTTACAGTTTCATCTTGAGCGATTTTATGTAAGGTTCTACTTAGAGAATCTTTCATATCTTTAGTAAGTGCATTTCTAATTTCAGGTCGATTGAAAATCAGTGTGGTTATTGGACCTTTTTTTTCTTCTATTAATTCCATCGATAATATGCTCATAAATACTGTAATATTTAACATCGAGTATAAACGTTGTTTTTATCAAATTAAATCAGTGAGAGACACAAATTATGAATAAATACGAAAATTACAAAAACTTGAGCGTCAAACTCGATGCCAATGGAATACTGCAGATAATTTTTGATAATGTTGAATCTTATAATTCGCTTAACTCAGATGCTCATAACGAATTGACCTATATTTGGCAAACTATAGACAGGGACGATGATGTGAAAGTTGTTATTTTGTCAGGAAAGGGTAAAGCTTTTTCAGCTGGCGGCGATTTTCAAATGATTGAAGACATTATAAAGAGCGACAAAAATCGTAGCCAAGCGTGGAAAGAGGCTAAAGATTTAGTCTACAATGTAATAAATTGTTCGAAACCTTTAGTTTCAGCGATAAACGGACCCGCGGTCGGGGCTGGGCTGGTGGCAGCATTATTAGCGGATATATCCGTTGCAGGTAGGTCTGCGAAAATTTTGGACGGTCATACCAGACTGGGGGTCGCAGCTGGTGACGCTGCGGTTATTAATTGGCCGCTTCTGTGCGGTATGGCCAAAGCGAAATACCATTTGTTACTGAATAAACCGATTGATGGAACCGAGGCAGAGAGGATAGGGCTGGTATCTCTATGTGTAGAGGACGGAGCTCTGTTCGACACGGTTCAGGAAATTGCCAATAAACTAGCCGCTTCCTCCCAACCGGCGATTCGTTGGACAAAATATGCGTTGAATAACTGGTATCGGATGGCAGGTCCAAGTTTTGACGTTTCAACGGCACTTGAAATGCTTGGTTTTACCATGAGCGATGCTAAAGAAGGATTAACTTCTCTTAGGGAAAAGCGAGAACCTCATTTTGGGGGGTGAGTTGTGATTAAAAACAAGTTACATTATAAGGGTGATTATAAAAAGGAAGGGAAAATGGATAAATTAAAAAATTTTAAAGTCCCATTGGCTTTGATTTTGGCTGGGTTTTTGGTTGCCTGTGATAAAACAGAGGAAAAAACCGAAAAGCTTTCCATTTCAGCTGTTACAAATGAGACACTTCTAAACAGCGCAACAAAAACAGATGGCTGGTATATGTATGGTGGTTCTTATGAAAATTGGAGACATAGCAGTCTTAAGCAAATAAATCGGAGAAATGTTGATTCTTTGGTTCCTAAGTGGATTTTCCAGCCTGGAATAAAAGGGCAGCTATCCGGTTCTCCATTGGTTATCGATGGAATTATGTATTTAAGTGCGGCTTATAATAATTTATGGGCTTTAAACGCCGAAACAGGTGAACCTATTTGGCATTATGAGAGAGACCTACCGACAGATCTGAGGATATGTTGCGGACCGGCTAACAGGGGTGTATCAGTAGCCGGAGGTAAATTGTTTATGGCGACTTTAGACGCATATTTAATCGCTATGGACAGAGAAACTGGGGAGGTTCTTTGGGAAGTTCAGCTGGAGGATCATCAAAAAGGTTATTCAGGAACAAGTGCTCCGCTCATTGTTGATGATTTGGTAATCACTGGAATAGCCGGCGGTGAGTTCGGAGCTAGAGGGTTTATAGACGCATATGAAGCTTCTACGGGGAAAAGAGTTTGGAGAACTTACTCCGTTCCGTCTGCAGGTGAAAAAGGGGTAGAAACATGGGCAGGAGAATCTTGGAAAACTGGAGGGTCCCCGACTTGGGCGGTAGGCACATATGACAAGCAAACTCATACGCTTTATTGGCCTACGGGTAATCCTTCCCCAGACTGGAATGGTGATGCAAGAAAGGGAGATAATTTATATTCAAATTCTCTTCTCGCGCTTGATCCAGAAACTGGAGAGATGAAATGGTACTTTCAATTTACCCCTCACGATGTTTGGGACTTTGATGCTACAAATCCTGTTGTTCTTACCGACATGAAAATTGATGGTGTTGAGAAGAGGGTTTTGGTTCAACCTAATCGAAATGGTTACGTGTACGTGATCGATGCTAGTGATGGTTCCTTCCTTAAAGGCTTTCAATACGTGGATCAACTCAATTGGTCGAAGGGCTTGGATGAGAGCGGACGTCCAATTGTTGATTATGATTTTGTGCCAACCTCAGAATCTAAAACAGCTAGGAACAGTTGTCCGGGGGCAATTGGTGGTCATAATGGTGCTTGGTCTTGGGCTTTTAATCCTAACCAGAAAATTATGTATGTTGCGAGCATAGAAGCTTGTAATAGAATGGTTAAGCAAGTTGATACCTATAAAGCGGGCGACCCTTTTTGGGGTGGCGGTCCGGTTGAAACAGACAAAGATACCGGAAAAAATTATGGTAATTTTTTGGCAATTGATCCAGTTTCCCAGTCCATCAAATGGAAATACAAAGACAAATATCCAATGGTGTCCGGTGCACTATCAACAGATGGGGATGTTGTATTTACTGCTAACCAAGAGGGCTATGCTATGGGTTTTGATGCCCTAAATGGGGATTTGTTATGGAAGTTTCAAATGGGGACATCTGCAAGAGGGCAGCCGATTACGTGGGAACAAAGCGGTAAGCAATACGTGGCCATTACTAGCGGCGGTGGTGGTTTGGCTGTGGAAATAGTAGGCGAGCCTCCAATGGTAACTAGGGGTAATGCCCTTATGGTTTTTGGTTTACCTAAATGAACGACGGGCCAATTGGTTTATTACCAATTGGCCTTTATTTTTAGCTAAAGGAATTTTTGTGGACGTTGAAAAATTAGCGGTATTTACTTTTACCGATGTCATGAATAGTGATGAACTCGCAACATTCGCCTGCCGAGTAGAACAACTTGGGTATTCGAGAATATGGTATCCGGAGGCGTTCTCCTATGAAAGTTTTTGCCTTGGCGGCTACTTACTTAATTGTACTAATACGATAGGAGTAGCGAGTGGTATAGCAAATATATACGCTCGTGATGCGAGTGCTTCAGCAATGGGTTATGCCAGTCTTAATAAATTGTATAAAGGCAGGTTCACATTAGGACTAGGCGTGTCTCATGCGCCTTTTGTGGAGCAAAGAGGACACACATATGGCTCCCCAGTAAAAGAAATGAGCCATTATATAGAAAATATGAAACTTACCTTTGAAAATTTAGAATATAAAGATAAAAAAAATATATTTATTGCCGCGTTAGGACCTAAAATGAGCGCTTTGGCTGCAGCCGAAGTAACAGGTGTCTTCCCTTACAATATAACTACCGATCAAATTGAGCTATCAAGAAAATCTATGGGCACATCCGGTTTAATTTGTTGTGAACAAAAGATTTGTTTAACAAGTGACAAGAATAAAGCGAGAGAAGTCGCCAGAACTAACCTAGAATTCTATCTGTCGCTTCCAAATTATCGAAACAATTGGTTGAGATTAGGATTCGAAAGTAGCGATTTCGAAAATGGGGGCTCAAACCGATTTTTAGATAGCATGGTAATATCCGGAGACGAAAATCAAATTAGAGATAAATTGACTGAATACTTTGAGAAAGGTGCAGATGAATTGGTGATTCAACCATTGAAAGCAAACGGCCAGCCCGGGCCAGACTTAGTCGCTCTCGAAAAAATTTTATACTGACAGTTAATAGAGTTTGATCAAAAATGTTTAGCTACGTAGATCCTAGTGTTGCAGAAAGGCTTATCGGGGAAGGGAAACTAAGAACCGTAGACTTTGATGGTCAATTGGTTTCCAGAGATGATGAGAAAGCTTACCTTTCTGTTTTAGGCCCGGTACCGATGCCTAGAAAATTCAAGGATAATAATTCTCTCAAAGAGATTAAATTAAGTTGGTATTGTTTTGTAAGAAGGACTGAGTTATCCCATGTTGTTGAGACCGGTTTGAAGGTCGGTTCCAGTGACAGTGAAGAGTTTCGTCGATTAGTTACTAGTTCTATGTGTGTGAACTCAGTATTGGCTTTTCCTGGGTTCGATACCGTAGACAATCCTTTAGTTCGCGTGCATTCCTGCTGTTTAACGGGTGATGTTTTTGGCTCTTTGAGATGTGACTGCAGACCGCAGTTAGAGAAAGCTTTTGATCAGATTTCTTATTCGGACGGCGGTGCTATTGTCTATATGAGCGGTCATGAGGGTAGGGGTATTGGCTTATGGGCGAAGGCTGCGACTTATTTGCTTCAAGATGAAGGTCAAAATACATATCAAGCAAATCGAAGCTTAGGGTTGCCGGACGATTCTCGCGATTTTTCCGATGCCGCAGTTATTTTAAAATTTTTACTTAGAGGTAAGTCAATCAAACTAATTTCTAATAACCCTGAAAAAAAACGACAGCTGGAGATATCAGGTCAGAGCGTTGCCTCTATGGTTCCGGTTGTGACGGGTAAAAATCAACACAACACTAAATATTTATCGTCGAAAAAAGAAAAAGGTCATTTCATTTCGGATGAGTATCTGGACACCGAATAAAAATTTGAATTTAGACTAATCTCTAATATAGACTACAAAGACAACTTAGGAGGTTTAATTATGTCATTAAATCGCAAATTAAACATGATGGTTTTGCTACTATTTTTCATAATGAACTTCAGCTCATTCGCAAGTGCAAAGGACATAAAGCTGTATCAAGTGTCTAGCGGAGTTCTCAAGTTTGATAAAGGTTGGTTGACTGCCATGAAAGACGTAGGGAAAATATTAGAGTTTCCTGTTGCCATGTATATCATTGACCACCCGAGGGGGCTTGTCGTTTACGATACAGGAATGAATGTTGCTGTTTCAGACGGAAAATGTGACAGCTACTGGGGAAGCGGTTTGTGTTCAGCTTTCTTGCCCATCCAGCGAAGAGATGAGGTGATTGACAAATGGCTCGAAAAATTTGGTTATAAAGTTTCTGACGTCAAGTATGTCATTTATTCTCATATGCACTTAGATCATGCGGGAAACATGGAAATGTTTCCTGATGCAATTCACGTTTTACAGAAAGCCGAATTAAAAGCTGCTTGGTGGCCTGAGAAATTTCAAAGGGCCGCTTTCGTGTTAAAAGATTTTGATGGTACTAGAAATTTTAATTTCCTAGAGATTGAAGGAGATTTTGATCTTTTTAATGACGGTAAAATCAAAATCCTTGAAACTATAGGTCATACTCAGGGGCATCAATCTCTTATGGTTAAGCTTAAGAAAACAGGAACTTTGTTTCTGGCTGGAGATGCTGTTTATACTCCTGACAATGAGGCAGGAGTAATACCGGGTATTACATGGAATACATATGAGTCGATGAAATCCATTGATAGGTTGAAAATGTTACGTGATTCTCACCAAGGGGAAATTTGGTACTCCCATGGTATTGACCAATACAATCAGCACAAACATGACGCTGCTTATGATTAGTAGGTTAGTCAAAAAAGCTAAAAAATTATTCGTCAAAAATTCTCTCCATGACGCTTCCTCTTCTTGACATTTCTAATGTATGTAAGTTTTTTCAAAAAAATCAGGTGCTTCATCAGGTCAGCTTGTCTGTATCAAAAAATGAGATCGTTGGGTTAGTCGGACCAAATGGCGTTGGTAAGACGACAATAATGAGATTGGCGCTAGGCACGTTGAAGCCAGATGCAGGAGTTATTAAACGCTGTCAGCAGACAAAAAATCAAAAAAATATTTTGCGACTCGGGTATATGCCAGAAATAAGCCCGCTATTTGAAACCTACAAAGTTGAACCCTATTTAAAATTAATATCAAAAATAAAAAAACTGTCCGACAGTTATGGTTCCGAGGAGATAGAGAGAATTATAAGACAATTTGACTTGACTGCCATCAGAGACCGGACGCTTGGCAACTTATCAAAGGGCACAAAGCAAAGAGTTGGTCTGGCCCAGGCTTTTCTTGGTTCACCTGATTTAATACTTTTAGATGAGCCTTTTAGTGGCTTGGATCCCATTCAGAGTAAAGAAATAAAAGATATAGTAGTTGGCGCATCTAAAAAAGCGGGTATATTTTTATCAACGCATTTAATTCATGATGTCGTTACTTTATGTGATCGAGCATACTTGCTGAATCAGACAAAAATTTATGAATTGAATATAGCTAACTGCAATGAGGAAAAATTAACGTTACAAATTATGGACCTTATAAAAGGAAAAAGAGAATGATTAAAACTCTTTTTTTAAAGGACGTGAATCTTTTTTTTCAATCACCAATGGGATTCTTGATTATTTCTAGCTACTGGTTGCTTGCAGGATTTTTTTTCAGTTTTAATACGGTTTTTGTATCGGCAGTTGATATGGTGAGTGCCTTTCATAATATGTGTATTTTACTTTTGTTTTTTACTCCGATAATTACAATGCGATGTTTTTCGGAGGAATATCGGAATGGAACTTTAGAGTTGTTGCTTGCGTATGGTGTCAATGAGCGCGATTTTGTAGCGGCTAAGTTTTTATTCCTTATCTGTATACTTTTCATTTTGATTGCAGGTAGCCTGCCGGCTGTTGGAATTCTAATTATATTCTCTGAGCCCGATTTAGGACCTATTATTGGCGGATATCTCGGCCTAATACTTCTTGGGCTAACGTTTTTTTCGATCGGCTTGCTCTCTTCCGTTCTGTCTGCATTTCAAATCGTTTCAGCGGTTATCGCTTGGTTCATATTGATATTTTTATGGTTTGTTGACTATTTTAGCGTATTCGTGAAAGGCACATTTAAAGAGTTTTTTATGTCTATAAGTTTCTCTAATAATTATATTGATTTAATTAGAGGGGTTTTTGATCTTTCTTCCAGCTTTTACTTTTTAAGTGTTTGCGTATTTTGTTTATTTTTAAGTTTAAAGTTTTTGATACACAGAAAACACTTTGGAAGAGTGGCTGTGTAACGATGGGGTTCTCAGATTTAGTAAAATCTCTTCTTTTTTTATTTTTTCTTATAACATTGAATTTATTTGTAAGCGATCTCGATTATCGCTATGATTTTACCGATCAAAAAATTTTTAGCTTATCTACTAAAACTAAAGAATTTATTAAATCTATTGATCAACCCGTTTCTGTGGTTTATGCCTATGATATCAGAAACCGAGCTTTTAAAGATGCTGCCGATACTTTACGTCTTTTTGAGAGTGAATCTGAAAAATTAAGTTTGGAAATTTTTGATCCGGTAATAGAACCTTCGTTAGCTGAAAAGCATGGGATTAGATTTGCTGGTACAGCAGTAATCCGCTCAGACAATCGCAAAGTTGAACTAAATTTAGTCGACGAAGTAGCCTTTGTTAACGGCTTAATAAAAGCGACATCAAGTAGTCGCGGTAAAATCTGCTTTACCACGGGTCACCTAGAGAGTGATCCGTTCAGCATGCAAACTCATGATCATTATGAAGGAGGTAGTCACAATCATTCATTTGGCGGTAAGCCTCTTACAATTCATGAAAAACATGGAATGGGAGAGGCTTACAACTCGATGATTACGCTAGGTTTTGAAGTCGAAAAGTTATTTTTGGCAAAGCAATCAAACTTGATTAGCAACTGCTCAGTGTTGGTGATTGCTTCTCCACAAAGAATGTTTATGGAAACCGAGATCAAGAAAATAAAAAAATATTTAATTAATGGCGGGAACTTATTGTTAATGCTCGAGCCAGGCATAGAAACTGGATTACAAAAACTTTTAAAAAATTATTCAGTTTCTTGGAGATCGGATTTCGTTTTTGATGAATCGA
>MDTG01085238.1_pt1 | contig 16919 bp, 14 predicted proteins | sample 811421 | NCBI WGS metagenome assembly MDTG01 (sample SAMN05326645, study PRJNA326480) | marine metagenome | isolation source: seawater | place: Pacific Ocean: South East | collected 2011
GGTCGCGGCCGAGTTCGCCACCCCCGAGGTGGTCAATTTCCTGACGCGTGTCGGTGCCGGATACCTCTGCGTCGCTCTGGACATGGAGACCTGCGAACGGCTCGAACTCGAGCCTCAGGGCAACAACAACACCAGTCTTCGGCAGACACCCTTCACGATCAGCGTCGATGGGCACCCCAGACATGGAGTGGGTACGGGAATCAGCTCGCGAGATCGGGCGAAGACGATTCAAATGCTCGCAGATCCCGACGCAAGACCCGACGACTTCGTCCGACCCGGCCACATCAATCCTCTTCGCGCCCGCGATGGTGGTGCGCTGGTTCGTACCGGGCAGACTGAGGGTTCCGTCGATCTCTGTCGTCTGGCCGGAATCCGACCGGCCGCTGCCATCATCGAAATCGTCAACCCCGACGGCGAGATGGCGCGCATGCCAGATCTCGAGCAGTTCTGCATCGAACACGATCTGAAGATGTGCTCGGTGGAACAGGTCATCGAGTACCGACTCGCACAGGAGGCTCTGGTCGAGAGGATCGAACCGCTCGACGGGCGAGAGGTCGTGACGTCGGTCGGCACGTTCAGACTGTTCGCCTGGCGAAGCACCATCGACGCACTTCCCCATGTGGCATTCTGTGTCGGTGGCGTGGGCGATCGCCTTCCCGATGGTGGCGTCGAGACCTCGGACGAGCCGACACTCGTCCGTGTCCATCGTCGCGACCTTCTGGGTGACATCTTCGGTGTCGCTTCGGCCCAGAATGGAAAGTCGAGTCGTGACGAGCTGCTCGCCTCACTCGAGATGATTCAGAAGGCGGGCCGTGGAACCGTCGTCTACATGCGTCCGGAATCCGGAAATCTCGAACTTACGCGCGGTCTGCACGAGCTCTCACGTGGTATTCAGGACGTCAACGCACCGGATCTCGCCCATCCCGAGGGAGTCGGTGGAAGAGCCATGCCCATGGATCAACGCGAGTTCGGCATCGGAAGCCAGATTCTCAGGGATCTCGGATTGTCGAAGCTTCGACTGATCACGAACCATCCTCGGCCATGGCCCACGCTCAGTGGTTTCGGATTGGAAGTCGTCGAATCGGTGCCCATCGAGAAGTGATGATGGACGAAGTTCCCACCACTTCGCGATCGCATCCTTTTTCCGAGCGCATCGTATGAGGACATGGTGACGTGTCGTTCAGGACCCCGGAGAGACGCTTGTGATGAATCTGCTCATTTCCCTGCTCATGATGGTGATCACCCTGCCCGTGCTTCAGGACGCACCGGACACACCGGATGTGTCTCCCGGCGACGTCGACCGACTCCTTGAAAGGCTCGAGAAATCGCATGGTGCGATCCGGTTGTTCTCATCTCCGCTCACGTATCGAAAGGACTATGACCTGGAAGGGGATTTCGAGACTCGGCTGGGTGAGATCGCGATCACGATCACACCCACCGACCGAGACGTGGTGCTCGTCTTCGACAGAATCATCGACGCTTCGGGTCACGGCACCTCCAGGTCGGAGTACCACGCATTCGAAGGCGGTTGGTGGATCGAGATGACTCCCGATCGAAAACGCATCGTCCGACGTCAGATCTCGAGACCCGATGAGGACCTTGATCCTTTCAAGCTCGGTGAAGGTCCTTTTCCTTTGCCGCTCGCACAGAAGGCGGACTCGGTTCGTCGGCGCTTCGTGGCATCCATCGGCTCGGTCCCAGATGAGCCGCTCTTTCGTGGTCTCAAGGGCGTCGAAGTCCTTCACCTGATCCCTCGCATCGGAACTACTGCGCACGAGGATCATGATTCCATCGATCTCCTCTTCGAAGGCAAGGGACTCCTTCCCGTCGGAGTGCTCGTTCGACATCGAAACGGAGACAGGACTTCGGTGTGGCTTCGCACCCCTTCGATCCACGATGATGCCGAGCAGTTCAGGGAGGGCCGTATCCAGAGGGAGATCTCGGAGCTTCAAGAGAAGGCCGTGGTGGAGGGCTGGTCGATCGAGGTCAAGTCGCTTCCCGAGAAGGTTTCCGAAATGGAAGCCGACCCCTCCTGAAGAACGTCACTCTCATGACCGCTCCTTCTTCAACGATACCCAACGCCGCCAACGTACTGTGGGCTCTCGCCGACGAGGTCCTCGAACGGATCATTTCCAAGAGGAATTCGAAACCGGATGCTGGGATCACCACTGACTGATCTACCATGAGATGAATCACTCAGAGGGTTGCGATGTCGCTTTCAGAAATTCAATCGAAGATGCATGGACTGATCGCGTCGGCGTTTCTCGCCTCGAGCGCATTCGCGCAGCTCTCGGACTTCTCCTTCTCGCGAGAGGACATTCCTCTTCCGAAGGGCTTCGGACCGACCTGCCTCGATCTTCATGACATCGATGGCGATGGACATGTCGATGCGATCGTCTCGGGCAGGAATTCGGAGGGGCGGGTCGTGGTGTTGTCCGGAACACCTGATGGATCATTCGCCTTCGATCGTGAACTTCTGGGATTCGATCAGACCGACTGGGTGAAGCTCGCTGATCTCGATGGCGATGGACACGTCGAGATCGTCATGGCCATCCGGACATCCGAGGGCGGCGTCCAGATCTTCGACGGACTTCCCGGCGGCGAATTCGTGAAGACACCTCGTCGTCTCGACGCGGGTCGTGAATGTCGCTGTCTCGAAGTGGCCGACATCGATCTGGATGGTGATCTCGACATCGTGGCCGTCGGTCATACCAGTGAAGACGTACGGATTCTCTCCGGAGACGGTACCGGTCAGTTCGAGGCTTCCTCCCGACTTCGAATCGCACCATGGCGAAATGGATATCCCTTTCCTCAGAGCATCACGCTGAAGGATCTCGATGGAAACGGAGCCCTCGATCTCGCGACGGTGTCTCTGGGGGCGAGCCGTCTGCATCTCAATAGAAACGTCGATGGAGAGTTCGCTTCTCCCACGAGATCATGGAAACCGCCCACGATCAACAGTGGCTACCAGGGTGGTTGCGCCTATGGTGCCTGGGCGGATTTCGACGGTGACGGCAGGTCGTCCTGCGTCCTGCCCCAGACATCATTCGGACCTCAGTGGTTCGCCCTCTTCGAAGTCGATGAATCAGGCACCGCCGTCGAGAAGACGGTCCTCCCCGGATCATCCCAGGGGTTGTCCTGGTATCCCGCCGTCGGTGACTTCGATGGTGATGGTGATCCCGACATCGCGATCGGCCATGCACTCCCCGGCCTGATCGTGCTTCTGGAGAACGACACTGCGAGCGACGGCCCCGAGGCGTTTCTCTATCCCCAGAGCTTCTTCGACTTCGGTTTCGTGCGACACCTCACGGTGACGGACCTCGAGGACGATGGTGATCAGGATCTCATCGTGGTCGACTTCACCCTCGACAAGATCGTTCTCATGCGCAATGCACTGGTCGGTGGTCTTTCCGACAGCCGCTCGGTTCCTGTGAATTCCAGAATTCGAACCCTTGACGAGTCCCTCGTTCCGGGAGAAACGGCTCTGGTGAAATGGCTGAGCGATCTGATGCCCGCCGAGGTCCGCGCTTTGATGACCGAAGAAAGGGCCACGATTCCGCGCGCCTCGAACAGGAAAGCGCGCTGATGAAGACCAGATGTCACATGATCGCACTGCTGCTCCTCGGCCTGCTCTCGTCATCGGTCGACGCGCAATGTCTCGACGGGCCATGTGATGTAGCACACGGTGGTATGGGTTGCATCGTCGATGAATGCTGCGAAGCGGTCTGTGATGTGGATCCCAATTGCTGTGCGATCGGTTGGGACGAATTCTGCGTCGTCGTCGCCGAGGAGATCTGTGATGGCCTTGCATGTCCCGGATCGCAACCCTGCGATGCGTTTTCGACCGTCCCCGGATGTGACGACCGGGATTGTTGTCGGTTGACCTGCGACCATGACTGGTATTGCTGCTGGGTTCAATGGGATGATTTCTGCATCGAACTCGCGCGGGACGTCTGCACCGCACCCGTGTGCGAGCTTCAGGTTCCTCCCGACGCCATGGATGAATCGGAGCCATGTGATGAACGCCTCAACGACGGCTGCAACATCCTTTCGGAGAAGACCATGCCGGTCGTGCCAGGTGATGTCGTGCTCGGCACGACCACCACATCCTCGCCACGGGACACGGACTGGTTCCGCCTGCAACTCCAGGAACCGACTTCGATCAGGGTCGTTCTCGACTCGGAGTTTCCAGCACAACTGGTCCTGCAGTCGGGAGTCTGCGATGGCCCGCTCGAATTCCATTCGGTGCACGAAGCACTTCCCTGCGGAGATGCCCTCGAGATCGATCTTCAACTCGAATCCGGGCAGTGGTCGTTGATCGTGTCTCCCGGATTCGAACGAATCGGCCTTCGCGACTTTCTTCCGTGTGCTCTCGACGAACTCGAAAAGGGCGAGGAACCTCCGCCGGTTCATTTCGGAGTCCGATATCTCCTCTCGGTTCTGCCCGGTGAAGTCGGCTGTCCCGGTGATCCCGATCTCGACGGGGATGGCGAAGTCGGGGGAGCCGATCTGACCCTGCTTCTCGTGAACTGGGGTGGAGAGAGTCCTGCGGCGGATCTTGATTGCGATGGAGTCGTCGGTGGGGGTGACCTGAGCCTCATGTTGTCCTTCTGGGGCCTTTGAGTTCGCGTGGCATCCAGGCTTCGTTTTTCGGTTGTCCGGAGACGACTCTGTTCTTCAAGATCTCACGATGTATGGTTGATTCGTCCGCCTCACTCGATCATTGGAGAATGAGATGTTCTTTTCAGCATATTTTTCAGGTGTCCTTGTCGCGACCGGTGTCCTGTCTCTGTCGCTTCAGGCTCATGCAGAGAGCTTTGAATTCACGATCGATCAGAACGACAGCTCGATTCAGCAGACCCTGAATATCTCTATCCCGCTCGCAGGGACCCTGATCGGAAATTACGATCCCGAAACCATGCCGGAAGGCACTTCGACGTTGCCGGGATTCTTTGGAGGAAGTGGAAACAATCCGATCGGATTCAGTGCCACTCTTTCACTTTCCGGATCCAACTCCTTCTCGCCGCAGGGTTCCTTCGGTTTCACGGTCGATTCCACCAGAACGTCCGGGATCGTCGACGGTTTTCAGATGAATGTTCTCGGCGGTGATGTCGCCACGGTTGCGGCCACGGTGAACCTGGTCTACGAGACGTTCCGAACGGTGTCACCCACCGGACTGTTCATCGGTGGCATCGAACTTCCGATCCCTCTCGGTGACATCGAACTTCTGTCCTGGACTCTCGAACAGTCTGAACCCGCGATCCTCCTGATCACAGATGCGCCCGCAGGGTCCGATCTCACCGGAATCGTCACTTTCGATTCGGTTTTCTCCTTCATCTTTTCGGGACAGGAAATAGTCACCGATCCACTGCCATTCGCACTTCCTCTGGTCGGAACTCTCACGGAGTCAGGCGAGGTCATCGAGCTTGGCTTCATCTCCGATTTCGAATTCGATCAACCCATTCCTGCAATTGAGGCACCAATTGAAGGCGTGCCACTTCCGTTTCCAACCATTCTTCCACCGGGAGGCACTGCGAATCTCCTTCTCTCGGCCACCTCGGCCGAAGGTGCGGCGACGGGTGACTGGAGCTCTGTGATCATCGCAGCGGGGGAGGCTTCCGGTTGCACCGCCAGTCCCGACATCGATGGAAATGGTTCCGTCAACGGCGCGGATCTGACCTCACTTCTCTCAGAGTGGAATCTCAGCGGAAGCTCCGCGGATCTGAATTGTGACGGCATCGTCAATGGTGCGGATCTGACCGAGATGCTCTCGGCCTGGACCGGCTGAATCACCAGGGAAGTTGACTGAGATCCAGGTTGCCTCCGGACAGGACGACTGCGGTTCTTTTCATGCCCGAACGCGCCTTGAAGTCATCTTGAAGCACGGCTGCCACCCCGACGACCGCGCTCGGTTCGACGACCAGTTTGGCCCGTTCCCAGATCAGATGCATCGCGCAGATGATCGCCTCATCGGATACCGAGACGACTTCGTCGACATGTCGTTGGATGATCGGAAACGTCAACGTTCCAAGCGATGTCCGTAGACCGTCCGCGATGGTGCGCGGTGGTCGTTGCGGGACGATGCGGCCGGTACGGAGCGATTCAGCGGCATCATCCGCCAGTGCCGGTTCGACCCCGATGATTCGGATTTCCGGGTTCAACGCGCGCGCCGCGATAGACATGCCCGAAAGCAAGCCGCCGCCACCGAGCGGGACGATCAATGCGTCGAGCTCCGCGACCTGTTCATGGAGTTCGAGGTACGTCGTTCCCTGGCCGGCGATGATTCGATTGTCGTCGTATGGGGAGATGAAGGTCGCTCCGTCCCGCTCGACGATCGCGCGCGCGTTTCGTTCTCGTGCTTCCTGGGTCGGCTCGCACTCGACCACGGTCGCCCCATATCCCTCGACCCCTGCACGCTTGACGCGTGGTGCGTCACGAGGCATCACGATCGTGGCCTTGATGCCTCGTGTCTTCGCGGCGAGGGCGAGTGCCTGAGCGTGGTTCCCACTTGAATGCGTGACGACTCCACGAGACGCCTCATCATCATCGAGACCCATCACCGCATTGCAGGCGCCTCTGAACTTGAACGCTCCGACCTTCTGGAGATTCTCACATTTCAGAAAGACCGATCGACCGGCAAGCTCGTCCAGCATGCCGCACGTTTCCACGGGTGTTCTGCGTGCGAACGGCTTGATCCGCTTCGCAGCATCCCTGATGTCCTGGAGATCGACCATGAGCTTGGCCCGCTTTCAGCGGAATCACTCCTTGTCGGGTGTCGCCTCTGTTGGTGAATCAACCGTGGTGTCACTCTCTGTGCTCTCTTCGAAGGTGGCGCTGTTGCCAGTGGGTTCGTCGAGATCTTCGGGGGGCGTGCCGAGAACCACATGGGTCTCACCGTCTATTTCAAGGACAGCCCAGTCGAGCTTGTTGAGACCTTCCGCGCCCTGGTTGATGATCAGCAGGCCGGTGCCCTTGGGCCCACTGACCTCGAAGCTCATTCTCTGATTACGGCCTTTTTCCCAGTCGCTCATCGAATCGTCCCAGCTGAGCGTCCCGGAATCGATGGTTCCGATGTACTCCTCGATGGTCGGGGTGCCTTCGATCTGGACTTTCACCGGTTCGAAGCTTCCGTAGACCAGCATGTAATAGCCGGTGTAGAAGCAGCCACCGCAGCAACCAAGCAGAAGAACGATGACGATAGAAATGATGGCGAAGATCTTCATTCTGGACTCCTTGGACCCTGTGGTCCTGGAATGATTGGGAAATTCAGGACCAACATTTCGTCCGTCCGAAGTCGCTAAGATAGTATCAATCGCTCGGGGCGTCCCGCATACTTTGGGACTGAGAAGAACCCGTCGAACCTGATCCGGTTGAAACCGGCGTAGGGAAGCGTCAGACCGTGCATTTAAACGCCGCGTCCGGACTTTCCATCACCCAAGGAGGTCTCCGTACCAATGATCGAACAAGCCCCTCACAATTCCTCGAGCGATGATGATCGTGGTTGGCCACTGCCTCTTCATGGAGCCGCGAATCCCTCGACCGAGGCACAGGGGACTTCGCCCGGATCATTTGCCCAGGCCCCTCAGGTCGGTCGGCCGCTGACCTATGCCTCGCCCGACACCCCCGGCATGCCACCTGCGAGTGACAAGACGGCCTGGGATTTTCTTCCTCAGGGTTGGACCATCCGCGCGACCGAGTCATGGGAGACGGGATGCGCCGGTCATGGCCGGACGGACGCCACCTGGATCCGCTGTGAGGCACCCGAGGGATTCGAACCGATCACCCAGCTCGAACACGCGCGCCTTGGAATCATCACGCCTGAAATGACGCGTGTCTCCGAGCGAGAAGAACACCTGACCGCTCAAGAGGTTCGTGACGAAGTCGCGTCCGGGCGTCTCGTCATTCCCGCCAACCGCGTGCACCTCGAGCACGAACTCGACCCCATGGCGATCGGTCGAGCCACCAAGACCAAGATCAATGCGAACATGGGAGCCTCTCCGGTCTCCAGTTCCACCGACGAGGAAGTCGAAAAACTCAAGTGGGCGGAACGCTGGGGCGCAGACACCGTCATGGATCTCTCCACCGGTGGCGACCTCGACGCGACCCGCCTCGCGATCATCAAGAACAGCAGCGTCCCGATTGGAACCGTACCCATCTATTCGATGATCATCGGTCGGAAGATCGAGGACCTTGAAGAGTCGATGATTCTCGACACACTGGAACACCAGGCCGCCCAGGGCGTCGACTACTTCACGATTCATGCCGGCACGCTGCGCGAACACCTTCCGTTGGTCCGTGACCGTCTGATCGGAATCGTCTCTCGTGGTGGTTCGCTTCTCGCGAAGTGGATGATCCACCACGGCAAGCAGAACCCGATGAACACGGCCTGGGAGAAGATCTGCGAGGTCATGCGCCGGTATGACGTCACATTCTCGATCGGAGACGGTCTTCGTCCCGGTGGACTCGCCGATGCCACCGATGCCGCACAGATCGGTGAGCTCACCGCACTGGGCGAACTCACCGAGCGCGCCTGGCGTTGTGGTGTCCAGGTGATGGTCGAAGGTCCCGGACACGTTCCGTTCGATCAGATCGAATACAACATGAAGCTTCAGAGACGTCTCTGTCATGGCGCACCCTTCTACGTGCTCGGACCTCTGGTCACCGACATCTTCCCCGGGTACGACCACATCACCTCCTGCATCGGTGCCACTTCGGCCGGCTATCACGGAGCTTCCATGCTCTGTTACGTCACCCCGAAGGAGCATCTCGGTCTGCCCAAGCGTGATGACGTGAAGCAGGGGTGCATCGCGTACAAGATCGCGGCGCACGCCGCCGACGTCGCCCTCGGCATTCCCGGCGCACGTGATCAGGATGATGAACTGACCAAGGCCCGTGCAGCACTGAACTGGGAGAAGCACTTCGAACTGTCCTTCGATCCCGATACCGCCCGTGCGTACCACGACGAAGACCTCGACGTGGATACCGATTTCTGCGCCATGTGCGGTCATGACTGGTGCAGTGTGCGCATTTCCAAGGAGATTCAGGAGTTCACCAGCGGCAAGGATCCCGAGTATTTCCGTGACAAGGCCGTTCGCTCGGATGCCTTGACTCCGGAGCAGCAGGAGATCCTCGAAAAGCGAGGCGTGCTCAGCCCCGAGGAGATTCACAAGCTCGCGTCGAAGACCAGCAAGAACGCCAAGGCCGTCGCCGGAGAAGAAGGCAAGGCTTCGTGTCACTCGGACTACGTGGATCCTGAATCCGCTAAGAAGATCCAATCCGACAATCTGGTCCAGCTGAACACGGCACCGGCCCACAATCTTCCTTCGCATGACCCGTTGATCTGATCCGCCATGTCGCACCCGACTCCAGACAACTCCGATGATCGACCGGAACTCACGGACGTTCCGGAAATGAGATATCAGAATGCCTACATCTGGTTCATCTTCGTCTCGAGTCTCGACATCATGCTGACCTGGGTGATCCTCAGAAAGGGCGGCGTTGAAGTGAATCCCGTCGCCGAGCAGGTGATCTCAGCCTGGGGACTGCCGGGTGCCATCGGCTTCAAGTTCGCTCTGATGCTCTTCGTGATCATTTCATGCGAGATCGTCGGTCGCTCGCGTGATGCTCTTGCACGAAAACTGATCCTTCTCGGGATCCTGATCTCGAGCTTCCCGGTGGTCTGGTCCACAACCTTGCTTCTGCTGCACTGGCTGGGTTCCTGAGAGAGGTCTCGTTCGACCCGGGTGCGGTTTCGACTCAGCGGGCCATCGCTTTTTCGATCTGGGCGATCGTCCTGGGGATCGATTTCGTGAGATTCCTCGAACCATCACGCGTCACGACGATGTCGTCCTCGATGCGTACGCCCAGATTTTCCTCTGGAAGGTAGATTCCCGGTTCCACGGTGATGACCGAACCGCTCTTGAGCGGACCATCCGGTGTGATGTCGTGCACTTCGAGTCCGAGGTGGTGCCCTATGCCGTGGATGAAGTAGTCGCTGTAACCGGCCTTGGTGATGATGTCACGTGAGGCCTTGTCGACCTGAGCCATCGTCGCTCCCGCCTTGACCTTCGCGATCGAGGCATCGAGCGCCTTGAGCACGATCGTGTAGATCTCGCGTTGACGCTTGGTGAAGGTGCCGTTCACGGGGTAGGTTCTCGTCACGTCCGCCGCGTAGCCCTGGTATTCGCATCCGGAGTCGATCACGATGAGATCGCCATCGGCCATCTCCTGGTCGTTCGCGCCGTAGTGCAGCACCGTTCCGTTGAATCCCGATCCTGCGATGGTGTTGTAGGCAGGTCCACGAGAACCATTCGATCGGTACGCGTGTTCAAGGGTCTCCTGAATCTCGAACTCGTTCATGCCCGGCTTCATGATCTCGAGAACGCGATCGAAACCAATCGCCGTGATCCTTCCCGCTTCCTTGATGCATGCCTGCTCCGCCGGTGACTTGATCGCTCTCATCCTGGCAGGAAGTTCGGTCCGGTCGACGATGCTCACGCCCGGGATCCTCTGAGTCACCTTCTGGAAGACGTCGAGATCCGCGGACACTGGTTGCGTGTGTTGTGCGAAGCCATGGAGGCACGCCAGTTTCTTCGATTTCTTCGCCGCAGCGGCGAGCATCATCGGGAGGCGGTTGGTTCTTGCGAGACTCCTGATGCCGAGCTTCTTCACGAGCTTGGAATCGATGAAATCACGCGCTCCGTCCCATTTCTCGATCTCAGGATCGAGAGGTCTGAGAAAGACGGTCGCTCTCTTGCTTGCGATCGGGTTGAGCGGATCGAGAAGAATCGCCGCACCAGGTTCGTTCGTGATTCCCGTCAGGTATTCGAATGTTGGGTCCGGCTTCCAACCTCCTCTGAGATCGTGTCCTCCGTCCCCGGCGAAGATCAGTCCGACGGTGTCTTTGAGAGACTTGAGCAGAGCGTCCCGTCGTTTTTCGAATTCCACGGTGGTGATGGTCGGTGCTGGCATCGTTCGATCTCCTTGAAAGCGCACAGTCTACTTGTAAAGAACGACGTCGATCCCATCTGGAATCGACGTCGTCTCAAATCGAGTGAAATGTCTCCTCGCGATCACCAGGCGAGGCTTCGCTCGGCAAGGGGTCGAACCCAGATGTTGGCGAACTTGATCGGATCTCCGTGATCCTGAAGTCGGATCTGGCCCGTCGGGTCGTGCTTCTGATATTTCGCCTTCGAACCGTGTGCGGTGATTCCCATGAAAGCGGAATGGTTCTGAACCACCACGCCGTTGAAGATGACGGTGACCGTTCCGGCCGTGTCCAGCGAGCCGTCGGATTTGAATCTGGGAGCGGTGAAGATGATGTCGTATGTGTTCCATTCACCGTTCGGACGACATGGGTTCACCAATGGTGGGTACTGGCCGTACATCGAACCGGCCTGCCCGTCGGGGTAGGTCTGATTCGGGTTCGATCCGAGGATCTGGACCTCGTACTTGTCGAGAAAGAACACACCACTGTTCGAGCCACCCTGACCATCGCATTCGCGATCGGCTGGAACCAGCCATTCAATGTGGAATTGACAGTCTCCAAAGGCTTCCCTGGTCTTGATGTCTCCGGTGCCCGGTGTGATCTGGGCGATTCCGTCGGCGTCGACCTTCCAGCCTTCATGGTTCCAGTGCTTCATTCCAGTTCCGGGGCCAAGGAGCACGGTGGCATCGCTTGGTGCGGTACCCGGCGTCATCGGCGTGCCTGAAGCTCCAGGATTCACCATCGTGGGCTGAGGGCGTTCCATGTCGTGGACCGGCCACTCTTCGGAACCTGACATGTCCGTCGGATCGCTGGCGTCCGTCGAGGTGATCGAGAATGCGATCGTGAATGCGACCGTGAATGCGACGAGTGGACAGATGATCATTTTCGTGGGACAGAATGGCATGAAGTTGCTCCTGTGATTCCGTGACTTTTTAGCAGTCGACAGGCTCCCAAGATAAGATCACCTCGTCAAGAGGTCGCAGGCACCTGCAACAACTTTGAATACCGCGGGAATCACCTTGACTCATCACTCGGAAGCCATCCCTCGTGTTCCAGGAGATTCTCCGCGTTCGTGGCGAATCACAGCGAATGCCGCATGCCAGCTCGGTTCCGCGAGCATGACACCTCGATCCCGGAAGTCATGCAGGCGATTTCGCCGCGTGCTCTTCGAGGATTCGATTCGCGTACTCGTTCATTCCGTCGCGAAGCTGTTCGAAGGACTCAAGCACATAGAGAATGGGCTGGTAGTGATCGATCTCGAACGTGGTCTCACAGACGCGATCAAGATCGAATTCCCGTCGTTCCACATCGGCGCTCTCCAGCGCGTGGACGCTTTCACCCGGAGATGAGATCAACCCCGAGCCGTAAAGCCTCAGCTTGCCTTCCTCGCGAATGAGGCCGAATTCCACGGTGAACCAGAAAAGCCTTGCGAGTCGTTCGACATGATTGGGATCGTCGGTGACCGCGGCAGCTTTTCCGTAGGTCTGCAGAAAGTCTGCGAACACCGGATCCGCATGAAGGGGCACATGTCCGAAGATGTCGTGAAAGATGTCCGGTTCGGGAAGATAGTCGATCGATTTCTTGGGTCGGATCACGATGGTCGTGGGGAATTCACGGCGTCCGAGGCACGCGAAAAAGGCTTTTGCGGGCAGGTAACCCGGCACCGCACAGCTCTGCCATCCCGTCAGTTGCTTGAGATAGGTGTTGACACTCTTCTCGCCAGACAGGTGGGGGATGTGCGATGAAACGAGGTTGATCGCCTTCGCACCGGTGAGATAGACGTCCGAGGCCACGGATTGGAGATACTCCATCTGCTGTCCGTAGAGAATCGACCAGGTCTCCTGATTCTCCTCGGTATAGCCCTCATACCTCTGATCGATGTACATCTTCGTTGGATCGTCGAAGCCCGGCTGACCGAACTGGTTGGCGTATTCCTGTGCCACCGACGCGGTCGCGTCGTCGATCATGCTGTGATTGATACTTCCACCCATCATTGGACTGACTCCTGTTTTTAGATCGACCGATTCTAACATGCGCCAACTTTGATTCGATCGCTCATTCTCCGCACAGACGGGCAAGTACCGACTTCGCAGCCTCTTCATCCGTGAGATATTCGGGAGATGTCAGTCTCTGAACCTCAAAACGTCCCCTGACATCGAATCCGAGCGGATCGACTCCGACGAGTCTCGGGTCGTTCAGTTCCACGCCATTTTGTTCGAAGCAGGCTTTTTTCATCCCTTCGACCAGGTTTTCGTTGGCCCAGCGGCACATCGAGGCCTCGCAGCCTGCGAGAGCATTGGGAATCAACAGAGCGTCTCCGTCGTAGAACAGACCGTTGAGTCGTGCGGCATCGATGTGCATGATGGCCCACCGGACGTCATCCGGCTCACCGTGGTAGATCTGCCACCGGTCCGCCAGTTCACCATCCACACCGGTCTCCTCGAAGGCTTCGAGGGTGACCATCAGATGCAATGAATCATCCTCCTCTCCCGGCATGTGCAGAACGGTGTCTCCCGAGGTGAGCATCGCGACCATCACCGGTGCGATGATCCTCCCCTCCGGATCGATCACGATCTTGATAGGAATCACGTTCTCGTCGAAGCGGATCAGGCCTTCGAGGTGGCTGTGGAGATATTCAAGGGCGGCTCGTACGTCCGGATCTATTTCAGTGCTCATGGTCGCGGATGGTACCGTGATAGGATCCGTTCATGACACTGATCTGCTGCCCGATTGCCATCGAGTCCCCTTCGGACCTCCCAGACGCCCTTGCTTGCGCCAGTGAAGCGGCTGAGCAGGGAGCCCGTCTCATCGAATGGCGGATCGACGAACTCGCCGACGATCCCGATGCCGTGCGTGTGATCGACGACCTCCTTCAACAAAGCCCGCTTCCTTCGATCATCACATGTCGATCCTCACGGGAGGGAGGCGCCTGGTCCGGTGATGAAACAGATCGCGTCTCCTTGCTGGAGCGGATCGGTCTGTCGAAGCATCCGCCTCGATATCTTGATTTCGAACTCGCGGACTACCTTCGAAGCGCCAACATCGCGCAGAAGATCGATCTGGTGGTCTCCCACGATCATCAGGCACGAGATGTCTCGACGGGCCTGATCCTGTCCTCCCATGATTTCGAAGGCCGCCCCGGAGATCTGAATGGCCGTGTCGCGGAAATGGCCGTGCAGCCGTCGTGCACGATCTCGAAGATCGTCTGGTCGGCTCGCTCTCTCCGCGACAACCTCGAGGCATTCGACCTCCTGACTGATCGTGCACATCCGACGATCGCATTGTGCATGGGCGAGTTCGGTGGGATCAGCAGGGTGCTTGCGCCAAAATTCGGTGGGTTTCTGACCTTCGCACCTCTCGACGACGACGAAGGCACGGCTCCCGGGCAGATTTCAATCCGCACTCTCAGGGAGACCTACCGTTTCGATTCCATACGACCCTCGACGAAGGTCTACGGCATCATTGGGTGGCCGGTGGGTGTTTCATGGAGCCCCTCGGTGCACAATGCGGGATTCGAGGCCACCGAACATGACGGCGTGTACGTGAGACTTCCGATCGCTCCCGGCTGGGAACCCTTCAAGGCGACCCTCGGTGCGCTCATCGATCATGAAAGACTCGATTTTTCAGGTGCCAGTGTGACCATGCCGCACAAGGAACATCTGGTTCGCTTCGTCCGTGAAGCCGGTGGAACGCTTGATTCCGTCAGCGAACGTTGTGGTGCCGCCAACACACTCGTGGTCGCTGACGATGGCTCTCTTCGTGCCATCAACACGGATGCTCCCGCTGCGGTGAGCTGTCTGGTCGAAGCCATGGAAATCACGAGTGAGGAGCTCTCGCAACGGCGGATCATGGTTCTTGGTGCGGGTGGTGTGGCCAGGGCCGTCATCGCCGGTCTTCTTGAGCATGACGCACGAGTCACCGTGGTCAATCGGACACATCAGCGCGCTGCGGATCTGGTCGAGGAACTTGCGGACGATCGTCTTCGAATCGGTTCGTTGGAGGATCTCGAAAACGGCGGATTCGACGCGGTCGTCAATGCGACCTCGATCGGTTCTCCGGCCGGTGATCATCCCGAGTTCTCGCCGATTCCGGATGGCGTCTCACTTGATGATTCGATCACCGTTCTGGACACCGTCTACTCCGCGATGCCGACTCCGCTGGTCATCAACTCGATGCAGAGCGGGTGTCGCACCGCGGCAGGTGGATCGATGTTCCTTCGTCAGGCCGAGATGCAGTTCGAGATCTGGACCGGTCGACCCGCGCCCGAGGGACTCATGGCTGGGGTCCTCCTGAATTCCACGCTCGGAAGCTGATCGAGTCCGAGCGGCTCCCCTCCTCGTATCATCTTCCTGAACCATACCCTCGTGCCTTGATCGCCTTGGGTGCGATTCCCACCACCCATCTTCGCGGGAGAAGGTGGCAGAGCGATCGGATGATCCGGTTGATTCTGCCGATGATGACCTGCGGACTGTTCGCTTCACATGCCTTCCAGCTGTCTGAAACCACCTTCTCGGAAGTGCTCCACATCCATCTGGGCATGCGATTCATCGAGTCGCGATTGCCGAGCACGTCATGAAATTCGGTCAGGGTGTATCCCGGGCAGCTCGCGGTGACGTGCACGCCCTCGCCACGACATTCCAGCCACGCACCCCATGATGCGGAGATCATGAACTTCTTCGCCGCCACATACAGACCCCCGGCTGATTCGGGTGCGAAGGCGGCGAGCGACGCCACGTTGATCACGCGACCGAACTCACGCGCTCGCATTCCAGGGAGGATCCTGTGCATCAATTCGAGCTGACCGAGCATCAACACTTCGAGAAAATCACGAACATCGGTCCAGGGCGTCTGCAGGCTGCTTCCGGAAAGGGCATACCCGGCATTGTTGATCAACACATCGACGACTCGATCATGATCGTCGAGCGTCTGCATGATTCGATCCGTCGCTTCGGTTCTGGAGAGGTCCTGCACGAACGTGAGCACCTCGACGTCGTGTCGGGATCCGATACGACCGGCGATCTTCTTCAACCGATCCTCTCTTCTCGCCACCAGCAGCAGATCGAAACCGCGCTCGGCGAGGAATTCGGCGAATGCTTCGCCGATCCCCGCGGACGCACCGGTGATTAAGGCGAGTTTTCGCACGTCTCCACTCACAGCACGAACCTGCCGAGGTCCTCGTCTTCCAGCACCGACTGCAGTTTCGAACGCACGAATGCCTCGTCGATCCGAATCGAGTCCTCCCCGCGAACGACCATTTCGGACGCATCGAATGCCAGACCCTCGAAGACCTGCTCCATGATCGTCATCAGTCGTCGCGCTCCGATGTTCTCCAATCGCTCGTTCGCCTCCGCCGCCAGGTCGGCCATCGCATCGATCGCGGAATCCTCGAATCGGATGGTCATTCCTTCCGTCGAGAGAAGCGCCACCTGCTGCTCCGTGAGAGAAGCATGGGGTTCACTCAGGATTCTTCTGAAATCGTCACGTGTCAACGCCTCGAGTTCGACTCGTATTGGAAACCGTCCCTGCAGTTCCGGCATGAGATCGCTGACACTGGCCGTGTGGAACGCGCCTGCGGCGATGAAGAGGATGTTGTCCGTGTTGATGATTCCGTGCTTGGTGGTGACCGCGCAGCCTTCCACGATCGGCAGAAGATCCCGTTGAACACCCTGACGGCTCACTTCTCCTGAACCACCTCGTTCGTTGATCGCGATCTTGTCGATCTCGTCGATGAAGACGAGGCCGGACTCTTCGGTCCGCTCGATCGCGCGCTCGATGATCCGCTCCTTGTCCACCAGCTTCTCGGTCTCCTCCTCGGTCAGGAGTTGCATCGCGCGTCTGACGGTGGTCTTCCTGCGGTGCTTGGTCTCGGGAACCAGTTTCTCGAGCATCGAGCCCAGCCCGGGATCCATCTGGTCCGGTCCCGCGCCACCCA
>MDTG01449190.1_pt1 | contig 16917 bp, 14 predicted proteins | sample 811421 | NCBI WGS metagenome assembly MDTG01 (sample SAMN05326645, study PRJNA326480) | marine metagenome | isolation source: seawater | place: Pacific Ocean: South East | collected 2011
GAAATAAATACAGATTTTGAATGATAAATCTTTTTGAAAGCATCTGATGCCGATACCGAGTTAGATACATTTGCAAAATCTTCCACTGGTCCAACAATTACATAATCATTGAACATCAACTTATGAATCTCAGTTCCATAATTATTTTTCATAAATTCAATTTCCCTTTTTTTATCATGAACAATTAAAATATTGCCATCACAGTTACGTGCATTTATAATTGCTTGTCCAGTGCCGACTGCGATGACCTTGATCTGAGTCTTACGATATTCAGGATAAAAAGGTAGTAAATATTTATACAAACCAGAATCTCTTGTTGATGTTGTTGATTGGATAGTAATCGTAGCAGCATGTGTAATATTCATACTAATAAATAAAAAAGAAAATAATAAAAGTTTTAACATTGAAGTAATCCTTGATTGATTGATAGCTTATGATAATGTGTGCTATTTTCCGAAAAATCATTATGGCTTACCATAATTGTTGAGCCTCCATTATTATAAAGTTTATTTATGATCTGCATTAATAAATTAATATTAGATGTATCTAAATTATTTGTCGGCTCATCATAGAACAGTATATGTGGCTCTATAATGATACTTCTTATAAGCGACAGAAGTTGGAGTTCACCTCCTGATAACATATTGATGTTTAGGTTCAACATATGATCTATTCCATATAGTCGAGCGTGTTCTGCTATGATTCTATCCCAATTATTTCTCATAATATTTTTACAATATAAAGTATGCCTAAGATTTTCTTTTACTGTTCTATTTAAAAATATTGGATTTTGAAAAACGAAAGATGTCCGTATTTCGTTTTCATCATAATGTCTAATAATTGATCCTTCCGTTGGACTTATTAAACCATACAAAAGCTTGAGGAAAGAAGTTTTTCCTGCACCATTTGGACCATTTATAATTGTAATACCATTTTTAATCACGCAGTTAGCATTTTTAATTATCTGCCTTCTATCGATTTTATAGCACAAATTTTCTACACTGAAGATTTTACTCATAAGATTCTACTCTTTATAGATGAAACTGCTATATTCAATATCAATGCGATAATTAATAATGAAATTCCAAGACTAAGTGCCAATGATAATTCTCCTCTGGAAGTTTCCAATACTATACTAGTAGTCATAACTCTAGTTAAATTATCTATATTACCTCCAACAATTATAACTGCTCCAACCTCAGACAATGCCCTACTCAGCCCGGTTATCACTATAATGAGTAAATTAAATCTAGATTCATAAATAATTGTATTTTTGATTTGTTTTTTTGAAGCATTAAGAGATGTCAGGAATTCACCAAGCTGCTCATATTTTTCTGTAAGACTTTTGAGTGAGAGAGAAATAATAATAGGTGTAACTATTATAAACTGTGCAATGATCATAATAGTTGGAGAATATAATATATCCATGAATCCAAGTATACCGGATGCAGAGAAAACTATATATAACACTAAACCAACAACTACAGGCGGTATACTCATAAAGGTATTAACTAGTATTATAATTATATTTTTACCAAAAAATTCAGTTGATGCCATATGACTAGCGATTATTATAGATACAATTGCAGAGATTAATGTTGCAAAAATAGATACATACAAAGATAGAAATACAATATCAAGATAGTTCATATCAAATGATAGAATTTTTCCAACCGATTCAAATATGAGTTCCACAGAAGAAGATAATACTATATTTGGGGACTACCTGAAATTTTAAATGTTAAATTTCTAAAATTTAGAACAAGCCAATGATGTTTCCTTCATCATCGATATCTATTCTCTCTGCTGCAGGTACTTTTGGAAGACCCGGCATAGTCATAATATCACCGCAGACCATCACAACGAACTCTGCCCCAGCAGAGAGTCTCACCTCTCTAATTGGAATTTCATGATTAGATGGTGCGCCTCGTTTTGATGGATCAGTTGAAAATGAATATTGAGTCTTGGCAACACATACTGGAAAACTGCCGTATCCGTTGGCCTGAAGATCATCAATCTGTTTTTTTACATTTGTAGGCGCAGATATACCAGAAGCTCCATATATTTTTTTCGCTATTGTTTCCATTTTATCCCATAGCGACATATCATCAGGATAAAGGAAATCAAACTTATTGTCTGAGTCATCTATTATCTTAACAACAGTCTCAGCAAGCTCTTTGGCGCCTGCTCCTCCATCTGCCCAATGAGTAGATGATACAATAGGCACATTCAGTTGTTCTGACTTAGCTTTTAATAAATCCTTCTCCTTATCAGTATCAAAGCTGAATCCATTTATTCCAACTACAACTGGCAATCCATAATGATTTTTTAGATTTTTTACGTGGCGTTCTAAATTTGTCAGACCTTTTGATAAGAACTCAGTACTCTCTTTGTTTAAATTATCTAGGGAACACCCCCCATGGTATTTTAATGCCCGTATAGTTGCAACAAGTACAACAACTGAAGGTTTAAGATCAGCTTTTCTGCATTTAATATCAAGAAACTTCTCTGCACCAAGGTCAGCACCAAATCCTGCTTCTGTAACTACATAGTCAGCTAATTTTAGAGATGCTTTTGTTGCTATAACAGAATTACATCCATGAGCAATATTAGCAAAAGGTCCTCCATGTATCATGGCCGGGTTGTTTTCTAAAGTTTGGACAAGATTTGGTTTCATAGCATCTTTCAAAAGTACTGTCATAGCACCATGTGCATTGATATCTTTTGCAAGAATAGGCTTACGTTCACGAGTATACGCAACGACAATTTTTCCTAATCTTTCTTTTAAATCAGTAATGGATGTTGCTAGGCAGAATATAGCCATAATTTCAGATGCAACAACGATATCAAAACCATCTTGTCTAGGGTAACCATTACCCACAGATCCAAGTGAGCATACTGTGCTTCTCAATGCTCTATCATTCATATCAAGAACTCTTTTCCAGCAAACTCTTCTTACATCTATTTCTAGTTTATTTCCGTGATGGATATGGTTATCCATCATTGCAGCTAAAAGATTATTAGCTAGTTGAATAGCATTAAAGTCACCTGTGAAATGAAGATTTATATCTTCCATCGGTATTACTTGAGACATACCTCCCCCAGCTGCACCACCTTTCATTCCAAAGACAGGTCCAAGAGAAGGTTCTCGGATTGTCACAAGTGCTTTCTTACCAATATGATTAAGAGCATCGCCTAAACCGACAGAAGTCGTTGTTTTTCCTTCACCAGCAGGTGTCGGACTAATAGCAGTAACCAAAATTAACTTACCATCTGGGTTAGACTCTATCGAATTCAGATAATCAAGAGATATTTTAGCTTTATAATGACCAAACGGTTCAAGTGAATCCTCTGGAATGTCCAATTTAGCAGCTATATCTGATATTTTTTCAAGTTTTGCAGCCTGGGCTATTTCTATATCTGATTTCATAATTTACCCTCTAATCTTGTGTCTAATAAATATAATGTTTTATGATAAAAACATCAATAGCTATGAATTTATAAGATTATTGAAAAGAGATTCTTCATTGAATTATATATTACCTACTGAATAGATCATACAGTCTTTTTCCTATCATTTCTGTTGTGAAATTATCGACCATCATTTTTTTGCATCTCTCGCCAATATCCTTATCCATTTTGATCATGCTGATGCACTGTTGCAAAGAATTTGACATGGACAAAATATCATGTTTTTGTACGACCGTACCAATTTTGTATTTTTCTATAAACGATATCAAATCATTGTTTGGATTAACAACTGCAAAAACTGGTAATTGTGCGGCTACATAAGTAAGCAACTTCCCAGGAATATTATGCGTTTTATGATTCACATCTAAACTAATTATTCCAATATCTACTTGTTTATACAATTCAATTATTTGGCATGACGGTACTTGATCGAAGAATATAATATTATTTGAGCTCACACTTTTTCTTAGATCTTCCTTTTCTCTTCCCTCACCCACAAAGACTAGTAAACAGTCGCTAAAGTTTTTCTGACTAAATAGATTAATTATGTGCTTAAGATCTTGTGCTGGACCAATGTTACCTGCATAAAGCATTATATGACTAAAATTAGATCTATAAATGTTGAGATCAATATTACATTTCTCTTGTGGGAGATCAGAATACCAATTATTTAGTATCTCAATTTTTTTCAGATGTTTTTGATGGTTGAGCTCAAAATATTTACGATTTGATTTTGATTGGATACCAATATAATCTGCTGATTGATATTGTTTTACCTCAAAATATTTTAATATGTAATAAGCAAAGCTTTTTTTGATGATTTTCAGATCTAACGCCCATTGAGGAAATATGTCTCTCAAAATGCAGTAAGTTTTACATTCATATTTTTTTTTCAACCAACTAATTAATGGTCCGTAAAAGATTGAAGGAGAATACCAAATAACTCCATTGATGTCCTTGAAAAGATCTATCTTTTTTATTAGTTTGATTATTCGAAAAGAAAGAGAAAATTCATAAAATGCCCTAATTATGTATGACTCTTTGTTTAAATCCTTTAAATAAAACTTTATCAAAGATATATTCTTTTTTTTCTCTATAGTGTACTTTTTTTTAATATTCGAATCAGGGACGATTACATACAGTTCTATGGACCTTTTCGCTAGATCATCAACCAGCGACTTCATTTGAGTAGCTGCGGAGGATGTACTGGGGGGGTATTTATCCACAATAATCAGCAATCTCATTATTTATTCCAAATATATTTATTCACATAGTCTGTGTAACTCAATATTATATTAACCACTTTTTGTGAAACATTTTTGCAATGGTAGTCTTCAATATTTGATATCTCAGACGGTTCTATCAAAATTGAATCCACTTTATTGATAAAATCACTACTTTTTAAACTAATAAATGGAGTGACGTTTCCCTCCATAGCTTCCGGTCTCTCATGTGCATCTCGAATGTTAATTGCTTTAAATTTAAGAACGGATACCTCTTCATTGATAGTCCCGCTATCGGAAAATGTTAAACAAGCATTCATTTGAAGGTAGTTGTAGTCAGTAAAAGAGAGAGGTCTGATCGATTTCACATTCTTATTGATATTTATTTTTTTATTCTCAAGTATTTTTCTTGTTCTCGGATGAGTCGAAAATATTATAGGTAAATTAAATCTATCTGCTATGTTATCGAATAGTTTAACTAAACCCATAAGATTATCCTCAGAACTAATGTTCTCCTCCCTATGGCAGCTAAACAGAAAGAATTTATTTTTTTTCACATTAAGCTTTTCTAATACTTTTGATTGTTTTATTTTTTTACCATAAAATTCTAAAACTTCTCTAATTGGGCTGCCTGTTCTAATAATACAATTTGGTTTTATACCTTCTAATAGCAAATGTTCTCTGGCGATTTTACTATATGGCATGTTTATATCTGATGTGTGATCCACAATTTTCCTATTAATCTCTTCTGGAACACTCAAGTCATAGCATCTATTTCCTGCTTCCATATGAAATATCGGTATTTTTCGTCTTTTTGCAGGTATAACGGATAAACAACTATTTGTATCTCCCAATACAAGTAGAGCATCCGGTTTATATTTCTGAAATACATTATCAGTTTGCAAAATAATTTTGGACATTTGCTCTGCTAAGGTATCTGATGATACGTTAAGATATTGATCTGGATGTCGAAGGCTTAAATCTTTGAAAAAGATCTCATTAAGCTCGTAGTCATCATTTTGATTCGTATGAATAAGAATATGATCAAATTTTTTGTCAAGCGCAGGAATTACACGTGACAATCTAATTAGCTCAGGTCTTGTTCCAATTATTGTCATTACTTTCATAAGATTACATAAAAGAAAAAGTATCAGGGGACTTTTCATTAAAGACTTCGTTCGCCCAAATTACTACTTTTAACTCAACATCTCCAACATTCTTTATTTCATGGGCCACACCAGGTATTGATTCAATCACCTTATTATCACTATATGATATTGTTTCACGGAAAATACTATTATCATTAATATTTGTGAATTTAAATTCTGCGACTCCATCCACGATAAAAAATTTTTCCACTTTTGTGTGATGATAATGTTTACCCCTTATTGTATCAATGTGCGATGTAAAATATGAAACTTGTGAATCAGTCATATTTTTGTAGAGCTCAATAAAGTCTCCCCTATCATCATTATGGCTCTGTAACTTATATGAATACATTTTCGGGTCAAGATAAGTCAGGAAGGTTGAATATAAATATTTATTAAAATTATCTTTAGATTGTGGATTTATTGGATATGCCCTGTTTTTTTTGTAGAAGCTGATTTTATCAAAAACCTCCCCCACAGTTGTTTTAAACTCGGGTTCTACATTATCTAATGTGAAACCTATGAAACTATTAATAATATAATCGTAAATCAGATTTACTATGTTATCAATATAATTTAGATGTACCTCAGAGTCTCTATTATCTACTCTCACAGGTTTATCATTAGCTATACATTCACAAAATGTCGCAATGAATGAATTGTGAAATGGTTTAGCCCATTTCCCGAAGATATTTGGTAGATTTAATACTTTAACAGGATTACGTGTTTTTTTAGAAAAAGTTTCCAGTATCTGCTCACATTTTTTTTTTGATCTACCATAATCATTATCCAGTACCGATTGTATAGAGGATGTATAAATTATAGGTATTTTCAGACCTCTGGATTCTAATAGATTACAAATATTCTGAGTAAGATCAATATTATTAATTTGGAAATCTTCTTGAATATCCGATCTATTTTCTGCTGCAAGATGCACGATGAGCTTAATACGGTCAATATTTTGTTCAATGAAATCAAGAGAATCGCCTCTATTGAATTTTAGAGGATTGTATTTTCCATTTTCTATAATTTTGATAAGTAAGTTTTTACCAACAAACCCATTTGAACCAGTTATAAGTACCCCTTCTTTCATTACTTAACTTGTATTGGCCATATTTTCTCAAGAATAGATATCATTTCTTTGAGTGATAATCTCTTAGTATTTTCTGAATTATATTCTTTAATATCCTGAGTATTTTTATGACCTTTCTCCATGTATGCGTCATAATTGAGATTTCTATTATCTGGTCGTATGATAAAGTACTTCCCAACGTCTTTTGCATTCATCATCTCTTCTTTCCCGCACAGAACTTCATATTTCTTCTCGCCATGTCTAGTTCCAATAGTTTTGATATTAGTCAATTTATAATCCATTTTGGTAGCAACTGCTCTTGCAATTGTGTCAATTGTCGCAGCTGGGGATTTCTGTACAATGATTTCTCCGGCTTTTCCTTTTTGAAAAGCATATAAAACGAGGTTTACAGCATCCTTGAGTGTCATCATAAATCTTGTCATATCTTTATTAGTTACAGTAATAGGCTTATTATTCTGAATTTGAGAAATGAAGTGAGGAATTACAGAACCTCTTGAAGCCATAACATTTCCATATCTAGTTACAGTTATAATTGTTTTTTTTGAGTCTCTAGCTTTAGAAATTGCAAGTTTCTCCATGATTGCTTTAGACATACCCATTGCATTAATGGGATAAACTGCTTTGTCAGTACTCAAGCATACAATTTTTTTGATATTTGAATTAATTGCAGCAGTAAGCACATTCTCAGTGCCAAGAACATTTGTTTTTACTGCCTCTAGTGGGAAAAACTCACATGACGGTACTTGTTTCAAAGCTGCAGCATGAAATACATAATCAACATTAGCAAAGGCTGAGAGAATTGAGTTATAGTCTCGTGTATCACCAATATAAAATTTTATATTTGCTTGATTATATTTTTTTCTAAGGTCATCTTGTTTCTTTTCATCTCGGCTTAAAATTCTTATTTCATGAATTTTAGTTTTTGATAAATATGACAAAACTTGTTCACCAAAAGATCCAGTTCCTCCCGTTATTAATAATATTTTTTTATCAAAGTAAGTCATGAATATTTTTTTAACAGATCTAGCTTTTCAGACTGTGTTGGATAAGATATCAGAACTGCCTTATGCTTGCCATTGAACACAAAGTAACTTCCTGCCGATATACCAATTGAATGTGTTATATTTAAAACCTCTTTAATATGATCCTCAGATCCACAGCCGCCAAGAATAGTATACGGTACTTTCATAATATCTTTAATTAACTTAATCAAATTTATATCATAACCAGTCATAGTTCCATCATTATTGGTTACATTTAACACAATTTCACCTGCACCTTTAGATTGTATCTGTGTTATAAAAGTATGTATATTCAGACCGTTAATCAAATTAAGATTATTATCGACAATCCTATATTGTTCATCCACTCTAGAAATATTTATGGTTACAACCACGCTTTGTCTACCAAAAATACTGGCGCACTCTGAAATAAGGTCCATATTTTTCAGTATTTCACTACACAAGGTTATTTTTTCAACACCATAACTAATTATTCTTTGCGCAACGAGAGATGAGTTTATTCCGCCACCATAACAAATAGGCATTCTGCATTCCTTTGCTAGAGTAGATATCAAATCAAAGTCAGGTTCTTGATTTTTTTTTGTTGCATCAATGTCTAAAATTAATAGTTCGTCTGCTTGTTTCTCATTAAATATCTTGACTGTGTTTAATGGATCTCCAATGTAAATCCTCTCATTGAATTTGATGGTTTTATATAAATCACCATTTGATATCAGAAGACAGGGTATTATTCTTGGCCTTAACATTAAATTTCTGCAAAGTTCTTTAGCAGCTTGATGCCAGATTTATGACTTTTTTCAGGATGAAACTGTATCCCATAGATATTACCCTTGTTTATACCAGATACGAATTCACATGAGTATTTAGTATCAGATATAATAGATGATGTACTCTCAGGAATGAAGGCATAAGAATGAAGAAAGTAGAAATAATCTTGGCTGCTTATACCTCTCATTAAGTGATTGTCGTATTTTTTACTAATATTATTCCATCCCATATGTGGGATAAGACAATTATCATGATTTATTTTTCTCACGACCCCAGGTATAACATTTAGCCCTTGCAAGTGTCCTTCATCACTTCTTGTCCCTAGAACATGCATTCCGATGCAAATACCAAGTAAATTTACATTATCTTGAATTTTTTCAATAATTGCATCCTTCAAACAGCTACCCTCAAGTAAGGATATAGCTTTATCAAATGAACCAACTCCTGGTAATAATATATGAGTTGCATCATTTAAATCATCTGGTCGACATGCAATCTTCGTACTTATATTGATTGATCTGTATATATTTTCAAAAGCACTTACGTTTCCTAACCCATAGTTAATTATCGTTATCATCTGATAATTGATTTTTGAATTCCTAGGAATTTGAGGATTTTAGTGCCTAAATTTATCAGATACATATCATTTTTGTAATTCATATACGTGTTCTTTGGTCCATTCAAGTAGGATTTCAATACATCAACACTTATTCTAAGCTTTGATGCAACATATTCAAAATCTTCTCTTATTGTATCCTCATCGTATGCATTCTTGTTAAGTGCATTTAGCGCCTCTTCTCTGTTCATCTGATTAGTTAATATTAGACTAGAAAAATGTGCGCGCCTTTTATCGTATCCGAACTTTGTAGGTAGCCAAAAGCCTTCATAGAACCGGGTGAACCTTGACTCATAATGCTTATGTTTATAGACCTGCCATTCAAATTTTTCAGCTAGCTCTTTGATTGCCTCATTTTTTATATATCTTATGCTGTTGAGAGGCTTTATCACTCTGATGCCCTTGAAAAACCTATAAAAAATTTTATATTTAAATATGCCTGCTAACGGAAATGTATTTAGCGGGACTGTCCCGTGTTTTTTATGTATATCTATTAATTGAGAGAGATCTGAAGCATGATAATGCCACTCCAGTGGTTCTCTTACACATTCGGTTGAGAAGTTTGCTCCTGTCAGGATGTATTTTATTTTATTCTTTGCAGCATAGTTATATAATCCAGCAAAAAATGCATGATCTTGCGGAGTATCAAGGTGTGGAACATTGGCCTTAAAGAAAGATAACTGTAAGTCTCTCATTTCTGGCCAATTGATCACTTCGGTATACAACTCCAAGTCAAGATGCTTAACAAGCTTTTCGATGTTATTTACAGCCTGTTGTGAGTTCCATCCTGCATCTACATGGTACAAAAGCGGCTTCAAACCAAACTTCTCTTTCGCAATATACGTAACGTATGAGCTATCAACACCGCCACTGAGACCTATTAGACAGTGGTAATCATCTTTTTTTGTATTTCTCTTGATTTGGTCAAAATACAACTGAAGCCTATCTTGGGCAGTGACAGAAGTATCCCATGATGGCAAAATATGAGAGTAATAGTTATTACAGTAATCGCATACGCCGTCATGATCAAAAGTAATATTAGAATCAGAGGTATCCATTACACAATTCGAACATATTTGATACTCTTTTTTCATTTATAGTCCAATCTGATAGTTCTTGCGCCAAACATGAAACACTATAATACTATACAATCTCTCATGATTGGAGTAGCCATTCTTTAATGAATCGAATACATGGTCAATAAATTTTTTATTCAAAATCGGATCATTTTCACTTATATCATTAATTATTTCACTCAGAAAGCTTTGAGAGAGTAAATTTTTAAGTGATACTGAAAAACCTTGTTTTCTATCAAATTTAAAATTAGATGGGAACTTATCCTGTATAAACTTCTTTAAGAATATTTTTCCGGAGTATTTTGTAGTTAGATTTGATTTATTCATACCAGATGCGAATTCAATGACTTTCTTATCAAGAAATGGAGAACGCAATTCAAGGCTATTTAACATAGATGCTCTATCAGTCTTGAACAAAATATCATCAGGTAAGTAATTTGTGAAGTCACAATACATTAAATTTCTCAATTTATCTGTACTATTTAAACATCTACCGAAAAGATAATCTTCAACACAAAATCCGTCATTGTCTAATTTCAAAAGCTGATTTCTTGATTTTACATCAAATAATAAATTTCCTTTATAATGATCGATGTCTGTGAGCATGCCATTCAAATAATTTCTTCCTTTAAGCCCAATCGGTAATGTTGAATTGATTACATTCAATAGAAACTTCTTGAGATGTTTTGGAAAATAATCGAATAGAAGTTTATACTTGAGCTGGTTTTGATAGCTTTTATAGCCACCAAATAACTCATCCGCACCATCTCCTCCAATTGCTACAGTACAGTATTTTTTAATTTCCTTTGTAAGTAAATAGGTTGGTATAAATGATGAATCGGAAAACGGTTCATCAAGGAGACTGATTATATCAATTAAATTAAAATCGGAAATTTCGTCACTGTCAATTGTATTATGCTCTGTGCCTAGATATGCAGCAATATCACTCGCTTGTTTACTTTCATCAATACTCGGTGAGTCTTTATTTGTAAATGTAAACGTTTTAATTTTCTTATTTAATAACGCAGCCATATAACATACTATAGTTGAGTCGACACCACCGCTCAGCAATAGTCCAACTGGAACATCAGCATGAAGTTGTAACTCAACAGATGATTTCATGATTTTCTCAAATAAGTCATATGATGTTTCAGTTTCTGTGGCTATATCTTTTAGCTGCCAGTAAAAATTCTTCGAAAGTTCACTGTTATCTAGATCATACTCAATATACTCTCCTGGTAGTACTTTTGAGACACTGTCAAGGATAGTCATTGCGCCTGGAAGATGACCTATCGAAAAATATGTTTCTACAGCTCTTTCGGATAGAGTTAAATCAAATTCCTTACATTCAAGTAAGGATTTTAGTTCTGATGAAAAATATATATTATTTTTTTGCCTTGAATAGTATAGAGGTTTTTCCCCTGCTCTATCCCTACATAAAAAAAGCTTCTTATCGTTCATGTCTACAATTGCAATAGCAAACATTCCGACAAGTTTATCTAAGAAATTAATTCCCCAGAACTTATACGCCGCTATTATTACCTCAGTATCTGTCCCTGTCTTAAAGTTGTATCCAGTTTTAGTAAGTGTATTCTTGAGTTCCCTGTAGTTATAAATCTCACCATTGAATGTCACAATAATTGATTCTCTAGTATCTGACATTGGCTGATTACCAGAATTACTTAGATCTATTATAGATAGTCTTTGATGTCCCAAAATAATCCTCGAATCTTCAGATTTCCAATATCCTAAATTATCTGGGCCACGATGACGTTGAAGGTTGTTGCAGTGCTCGACCCACTCTAGAGAGATTTTTGCATTCGATGATGCAATACCGATTATTCCACACATATTAATTTTAGTTAAACATTCTTCTATATATACTAGCATGCTTTGAAGCTGCAGAACTTATATTGAGACTCTTATGTGCTATTTCTCTAGCATTATTACCAAATTTTACTCTGAGAGATTTATCGTTAATTAACTTCACTGTTTTCTCAAAGAGTTGATCATCATCATTAACAGGAACAATAAAACCTGATTCACCATCTTTAATATAAGTATTTACTGAACCAACATTTGTTGTAACAATGGGTTTTCCAGCAGCCATTGCCTCCCATATTGATGTTGGACTAGCCTCGTATAATGACGTAAAAATACAGATATCAGCTTTATCGAGTAAGTCAGGAACATTTTCAACAAAACCGAGCAACTCAACTCTCTCATTCAATAATTTGTCATCTAATATTAATCTTTTTATCTTAGTGACATAATTTTTTTGACTATCAAGAATTGCACCTGCAATTTTGTAACTAATTTCATTGTTTTTCATTGATAAACGAGAACAGAGATTGATAAAGCTTTCAATATTTTTTGTTGGATTCAAACCTGAGAGAGTTGTAATAGTCATTCTTTTAGATGATTTTCTTGTATGTAGTAAGAATTTTTTAATATCTACTGGTGCGTGTATTTCTTGGACAGGTCGATTTCGCAAGTTGATGTCATTAAGATAGTATTTCTTTACTCTCTCTCCAGCAACAATAAAGCCGTCAACATAATATGATAATAAATCAAATGTTTTTTTTATTAAGTAATTAGTATTCGTATCATTTAAATGCCAAATAATTTTTTTTCTAGCAAAAATAGAAGCTAATACAGATTTAAATTGATAGCTACCATTTAAATGAACAATATCAGCACGATTTTTTTTAAGATAAAGAGTTAGGACAGTTAATTCAATAGGAAATAGCAAAATATATTTTACCAAAGTTAACCAATGTTTGCTTAAACGCGTAATATTTAATTTCACATATTTTATTTTGTGTTTAGTAATAAAATCTAAGAATATTTTTGAATCTTTTGTTGGAATAACAACTGTAGTTTCAATATCATAATTCTTTAGAGCTGAGGCGACTTGAACAATTCTCTTTTCGGGTCCACCAAACCTCCCCTCCTCATCAATATTAATTATATATAACTTATCTTGGTCTTTCTCGTTCATATCTTCTTGATAAGAATAGCAAGAAGAAAAGATTTAACAACATAATGAACAAAACTGGTTTAATAATTTGTATTAATTCATACCAGAATACCTGCATAACTGTTGAAAACATAAATAAAGAGATGATTAATAGAAAAATATTTTTGCTATATAATAATTTTCTGGTGAAGAAAATGTAGTAATGTACGAATATTCCGAAGATTATCAGACCAAAATACCCAAAATTTGCGTAGAAAATTGATATCACATTTATACCTCCATTCCATGAGTATTGATCGAATACACCAGATGATTCAAAGTATGCTGAGTTTTCAAAATCAAAATATCTATTGACAGGACCAGGCAGTAATTGCGTAAAATAATTCAAAAATGTTTGTCCATAGAAATAGTCATGGTACTCAAAATAATCAATAGTGATCATAAAGGACATGAAAATATTTGAGATACCTCCAGGTAAAGAAAATACTCTTTCATAGTCATCAACGCCAAGATTATCATATTTAGGATTTGCTATTTTATAATTTTCTACATATCTATAGCCAATTTCTTCTATTTGATTGAAGCTTGGGTTTAAGGTTTTATATATATCTTCATATTCGAAGATTGTTATGTCGATCCCTGCAAAATCTGCATTTGTGGAAATTGCAGGTGAGTAGATGAAATTATTTTCATCGAGATAATCGTTATTAGAAAATTTGTTTGAGTCTGTTTCAGATCCAATAGTCCAATTATCACCATTAATTTGTAAACGGTTAAGAAATGAACTAGTTTTCTCGTTTTTCATTGATCTGATATCATCTGCTTTATCCGAGTTTTTGTTAATCTGATTGCCTCTTGCCCTTAACATTGAAGATATTTTTTCATTCTGCGTTTTAACAAAAAATTCTTCGAATAATTCAGAATCTCCTCGATACACATATTTAATACATTCAATTTTGCGGCAATCAAAATCTGTACCTAATAATGAATCAAGTCTACTGTCATCTTTCTTCATCTTTTCGGAATTGAAAGATCCTATATCTGAAATTAGTGCCAGTCCTTGGATTGTTTCAAATGATTTTTCTCTTATATTGCCTATGAAATTTAAAGATATCGCGCCAATCAATATAAATAAGATTAAATTGATTTTTTTATTTTTTATTAAATAATACAAACATAATGAGAGTAATATTGCTGAGAGCGGCATTCTTGATGCATGAAGCCCTAACCATACTGTTATCCAGAGAGTTGATATTATAAAAAAATATTTGAGTAGTGTATTAGATGTATTATTCAAAAAAATGATAAATGTTGCTATCCAGGAGATTAAACCAAGTGCATATGCATACTCAGTTCCAGCAGCTCTAAGTATGAGCAAGTCAGTATAAGATGTATTAAGAATAGTATTTTCAAATCCACCTGGATCTGCTTTATAGAAAAAATAAATTGCAATGAACATAAGAACAAACCCAGCTATCGAGCCCTGTTGATTGTTTAGGTAGTCTAACTTAGTAATATTTATCTCGTAATCCGGAGCATTTCTTTGATATGACATACAGTAGATCGTGGTAGAAAATGATATCAAGTATAACATCAGACCGTATCCAAAAATATTATCACCCGACTGAAGATAGGACATGTTCTGATAATTTACAAATTCACCATCATTAATATACATATATGCAATGCTTAATGCTGGTGCATAAATTAGCAGCAACATTATTGATTCGATTGAAAGTAAACCAAACCTACTTATGGGAATAATACTGAGTAATAAAAAGATTAAATAAACTATGTATATATCAGCCATTTTACTTGAAGAAATTCTTGATAGTTGATACGACGTATGTGATCTCATCGTCAGATAATCTTGGATGTAAAGGAATATTAAGTGCTGATTTATTCAGCATCTCAGTGTTCTTCAGCTTTATGTTTTGTTGATTATAAGTTTTATACAAATGAAGGGGATGATATCGAAGTGTAGTATATATTTTTTTTTGTAATAAATGGGCTGCAAGCTCATTTCTCCTATCAACTTTTATACAATATGTAAAATATGAGTGCCTATCATCTCCCTGAGCATCTTGTGGAGTTTTAATATTTGAGTGATTGGAAAACTCGCTTTGATAAAAATCCCATATAGCCTTTCGTCTTGCTTGAAGATGATCGATCTTATCAAGTTGTGCAAGAGCAATACTCGCAGAAACATTATTAGGTAACATTTTAATGAACGGTCTATTAATTTCATATTCCCACCAAAGTTCAGATGCGCCAGTACTCTCAGTCGCATTTTGAAATCCCGATTTCGCAATCCCGCAATATCTCAATTTCTTTGCCTCTTGGATTAGACTATCATCTCTCGCACAAATCCCTCCTGCCTCACCAGCAGCTAAATTTTTGACAGAGTCAAAACTGAAAATACCAATTTCAGATATATTTCCACATGGCATTCCTTTATAAGTACTACAAACAGCGTGTGCAGCATCTTCAATTATTGGTAAACCCAATGATATGATTTCATCCATATCTACAGGAAGACCTGCATAGTGAACTATCATAATCGCTGCAGTTTTTTCAGTTATCTTGTCCTGAATTAGTTCTTTTGTTACATTCATGGATGATTCGTCTACATCACAAAATATTGGTATATGTCCAGCCAAAACAATTGAGTTTGCACAAGAAACCCAGGTATATGACGGCAATATGATTTCTGAATTTGGAGGAAGTTTTAATAGAGAAACAGCTAACAGCAGTGCATTAGAACCTGAATCGAGCATCAAAAATGAAGATAGATTATTTTTTAACTTGAAAGCTTTCTCGAAATTAAATACTTTATCCCCAAGGCCGAGCCATTGACTCTGAATTGTCTCTGTAACTAAGTCAACTTCTCTTTCATCAGTGCTACAACCAAATACTGATATAATTTTTTTACTCATATGCTTTTATCATAATTTTTTTATAAAATTCAATTTCGCTCTCTATCAAGGTATATTTGTATTTACCAATTTTAACTTTTGGTCCAGGATATCCAGGAAATGAAATTGATCTAATAAATCTTTCTTGTTTACTCTTCGGCCAATTTAAATTTAGAATACCTTTGTTAGGAAGCTCTCTACGAAAATAAGATTTTGTAAATTTTACTTTTATCATTTTTTTAAAGTTTTTTTTCATCAGAATTGCATCAAGGTTTTTTTTAAAAAGTTGAAAAGAGTTTCTAAATGACTTCATATATAGAGTTTGTCGTGTTTCATTTTTTGATATTTTAAATAGTTTTTGATCAATTATCTCACCATCATCTATTTTTTCGCTTACATGGTGAAGTGTTACACCAAAGTTTTTTTCATTATTCCAAATCGACCACATTTCAGGCCAATAACCAGCGTATGCAGGGAGTGGAGAAAAGTGCATATTTATTATTTTTCCGTGACTTTTCATATAATTTATCCAGCTAGATGGTATGATTCTGTTGTTCTCTAAACTTAGAATTAAGTCCGGCTTATAATTTTTTAGGTAATTCAAA
>MDTG01129312.1_pt1 | contig 16914 bp, 15 predicted proteins | sample 811421 | NCBI WGS metagenome assembly MDTG01 (sample SAMN05326645, study PRJNA326480) | marine metagenome | isolation source: seawater | place: Pacific Ocean: South East | collected 2011
TTAATTCCAATAAGAGATTTAGTTGAAAAGATATCAAAGCCGTTACATGTAATAGAGCCGAATATCTTATTTATACCGTGGTTTATGGATGTACACTCTGATCATCAGATAATTTCTAATTCATTCCAAGCATTTTATAAATGGTTTAGATATCCATTTATAAAAAAGGCGTATATGTACGAAGTGCTTTCTGAAACAGAATATGGTCAATTAGGAAAAGCCACATTTAAACCAAATGTTTTCGTTGATATCAATACATATCTTGAAAAGAAGATTAGTATAATGAAAAATTATAAGAGTGAAATATCCGAATTTCCTTTCCCAAGAAGTGTTAGAGCTATTGAATCTTTAGCTTTCCTAAGAGGAAGTCAAAGTGGGTTTAAGGCAGCAGAAGCATTTGAATTAATTTTTGAAAGAAAATGAAATCAGAACTTTTCGTACCTAAAAGCATAACAATTAAAGAAGCAATGAAGATTCTAGATGCTACGGCAGAAAAGTGCCTCATTGTTGTAGAGAAAGCTAATAAGCTATTTGGTACATTGACAGATGGTGATATAAGAAGAGCAATCCTTAGTGGAGCAAATTTTGATAAGGAAATTTTAAGTTTTTGTAACAGGAATCCTGTAAAAATATTAGAGCAAGATATCAATAAAACTAATCTAAAAAAATTAATGTTAGATAAGAATTTAGATTTATTGCCGATTATTGATCACGAATTGACTGTAAAAAATTATGTAACAAGATCTGGATCGAGTTTATTAAAAAAAGACAATAACACTTTAAACATTCCAGTTGTCATAATGGCTGGTGGTAAAGGAACTAGAATGGGGCCATTCACTAAAGTGCTTCCAAAACCTCTTATACCAATCCAAGATAAAACAATAATTGAACATATAATCGAAAGTTTTAATAAAGTTGGATGCAATGACTTTAACCTTACGATTAATTACAAAAGTAAGATTATAAAAGCTTACTTTGAAGATTTAAATCCTCAATACACTATAAGTTTTATAAATGAGCCCAAACCGCTTGGTACTGCGGGGAGTTTGATATTCATCAAGGATAAGTATGAAAAAACATTTTTTGTTACTAATTGCGATATTCTTATCAAAGCAAGCTATGAAAAAATTTATAGATTTCATTTAGACAATAAAAATGAAATAACTTTAGTTGCCTCTGCGAAAGAATATGTTATTCCTTATGGAACTTGTGAATTAGATAAAAGTGGAGAATTTGATCAAATAAATGAGAAGCCCAAACTAGATTTTCTTATCAATACTGGGTTATACCTATTAGAGAATAAGGTCTTAGAATTAATACCTGAAAACGAGTTTTACCACATTACCCATTTAATTGAAAAAGCGAAGAAGAAGGGTTTTAAAATTGGAGTATACCCTATTAATGATGATGACTGGATTGATATTGGCCAATGGGTAGAATACAAAAAAGTGGTAAATAATTTATGATTAACAAAAAAACAATTGTTTGCTTGCTAACTGCAAGGGCAGGTAGCAAAGGTCTTTCAAATAAAAACATTTTAAATTTTGCAGGTAAACCATTGATTGCATGGAGTATTGAAGCTGCTAAAAAATCATTATATGTTGATGATATATTTTGCTCAACTGATGATAAAAACATAGCTAATATTGCAAAACAATATGGAGCGGAGGTTCCATTTATGCGCCCTAAAGCACTAGCAACAGATTCAGCAAGTGGTAATGATGTCGTTCTTCACGCCATTCAAAATTTTAAAAAAAAATATGATATTATTTTATTACTTCAGCCCACTTCTCCTTTAAGAGATGAAAATGATATTGATGATGCAATTGATTTTTTTTTTATGAAGAAAGCCCATTCTCTTGTGTCCGTCTCTAAGGCAACAAAGCCAATTGAATGGAACTTTTATTTAAAAAAAAATAAGTTATTTAATGTTTTTTCTAAATCAAATCAATTACAGATTTCAAATCGTCAAGAATTTGGTGAAGTGTATATTCCCAATGGGGCGATTTATATTGCAAGTATTAATGGCTTTATCAAAGACAAATCTTTCTATACAGATGAAACATTTGGATACGAGATGCCATATGAAAAATCTATAGATATTGATTCTAATTATGATTTTTTCCTGGCGGAGAACATTAAGCAAAATAGTATAAAGAATTACACAATTGACTAAAGAGTCAAAGAAAATAATTTTTATTCCCGCTTCTGATATTTTTTTAAATATTTATATAAAACTTTTTAAGTTAATTCAAAAAAAATATCAAAAGTCAGTTATTTTTATTCTAACCTATAAATCAGACTACATACTTCCTAAATGTGCAAATGTTATAAATATTTCGACAAATAAAGAATACGAAAAAGCGATAAAACTGTCTTTTTTAAAAAAATTATTTGTTAAATCCCTTTTTATTCAAAGATTATATTTCTTTATAAAAAATAAAACATTGTTTGGATATTATGTTTATAAACAAAAGTTGAATTTTCAAAAAAAATATAAAGTTATTGAAGATCTTTTAAATGATTTTGAAATAAAAAGGATAATTGTATCATCAGATCGTATGCTAATTAATGGCTATGGTCCTTGCATCATAAATTATTCAAGAAAAAATAAGACTGAACTTGTTTTTTTACAAGCTGCCGCTATTGCTTTTGAGCCTTCTATAATTAACATAAGACGAAGTAAATATTATGAATACACCTACGATTTTGCCCCTCATTTAAAAGCAAAATACCCCAAGCAATATAAAAATTTCAAGGGTCAATCTTACGGGTACTATAAACCTGAAGTATTAATTGCGTTGTCTGAATTAAACATGTTAGTAGAAAATCCTTGGATTGAAGGTTCCTCTAAATTGATGAAAATGATCATTCACAACAATATTCAAAAACGCTTACTCACTAAAAATGGAATTGATGAAAAATCAATCAGAGTTACTGGTAGAATTGAACACGATCATCTAAAAAAGAATATTTCAGAAAACAAAAAGATTAAATCAGAAGATTACCAAAAAATATTAATAGCGCTTCCTCAAGTTGCTGAGCATGGCATGGTTGACATGGAAGATAGCTTAAAATTGAATAAAACATTCATTAAAGCTTTGTTAAAGCTAGATAATCTAAATATAACAATTAGTCTCCATCCTAAAATGAATTTAGATTTTTATAAATATCACTTTCGAGGATTAGACATAAAACTAATACAATCCAATATCGAATTAGAAATTGCTATTCAGCATTTATTCCTTTCATTTTTTTCATCTACAATAGACCTTGCTATTTTATCAAATGTTGCAGCTGCAAATATTGATTTTTGGAGTTTAGGTAAGGATTATAAGTTTATGAAATCAATCTATAAGACTCCAGTATTCGATGATATCGATTTAATCTGTGATTTCATAAAAAAAGAATTAAAAACAAACTTTCCTTTTTCAAAATTACGGGAAGAACAATCTGAAATAAAGAAAGATTTATCCCCTTTTGATGGCAGAGCTATAAATGAAATTATGAGGTATACATTAAGCTGATCTTCTTTTTCTACAAAAGATTGAAGACATTGATACCAAAAAATAAAAAAAATAGAGATGCCAGTGCAAAATATGCTTTTTTAGTTTGAGCGATTCCTTTTTCGTTTACATTTTTAAATATAAATAATCCATTTGTTAAAATTTGAGCAAGGAAAAGAGGAAGTGAGCAAAAAAACAAACTTTTTAAATCATATATTAATACTAATGCAAAAAGTAATACAAATAATAGCATGTAAATGATATTATAGAAATAAGAAATTTTCATATTTTTAAAATATGAAGTGTTAAAAATCATATAGTAGATCAAATATCCATTTGTATATATAATGAGTAAGGGGAATATCAGCACGTGATTATAATTGAAAGGGAAAATAAAAAAATTATAAAGTATAAAAAAAACTACAACAAACACATTTACAGCAATTAGTATCCTATAGTATTGCTTTTCTTTTTTCTGAATATCAGTCAATGAGGCTTTGCCTGCATAAAACTCACTCAATAAAACGCTACTTTCTTTATTAATTGAAGCTGAAAAAAATTGAATTGGTTTTGCCAATCTCTTTAACATAGAATAAATACCCAAACTTTCAAATCCTAAGAAATACTGTATCACGTAATAATCTAGAAAATCATTAATAGATCTACTCATGGAGTGAGGAAGCAATGAGATGCCTTCTTTTAAGCAAATATAATAATCATCTTTCGACCATCTTAGTAAAGGCTTGAAAATAAAAATAAATAGAATTAGTAGTATTGAAAGTAGGAAGATTTTGGAAAGAAAATAGGCTTGGAAAACATTCTCGAGTGAGAAGGAATTTTGGTAAACTAATATCAAAAGAATGAACAAGTAAGCTATTTGATGAGAGATTGTGATTCTAAAGTAGTTTCCTGAATCTTTTTTTAATCTTAATAGAGTGATTAGTGGGAAAACAAATGATTCTACTAAAACAATAGGGAAAAAATATTCTGTATGAAAATAGCTAGGGATAAACTTTGATAAAATAATATATATTGGTAATAGAATTATTATAAATGTCAGGTTGCAACTGAAAGCCGGCATAATAAGGAGTAGCCCTCCTTCTGATCTAAAATAATTTTTTGTTAAAAAAGGCCCATTTGATACATTAGTACATGATTTAAAAAAAGCAAGCATCATAAAAAAAGTAGTATATTTGCCTAGATCATTTGAATTTAGCTCCACCAAAATATAAGAGGAGAGGACTATCGATAGTAATGCAGACATGATATCGGCAGCTGTATAATTAAATAGATCTTTGCTAGAAAAATTGAATATTTTCCCCTTGAGAGTCATGTAGAGTGAATTTATCAAATCAGGTAGTTTCTGGCATAAAAATATTGATTAAATTATTATTATAAAATATTAATTAAATTATACAAAATTAGTTCCTAACTAAATAAATATTTATTCTTGAGCAAAAATAGAAAAAAAACTAAAATAATTGCAGAAATTGGTCAAGCCCACGAAGGAAGTTTAGGTATTCTCCATTCTTATATTGATTCTATAGCAATGTATGGAGTTGATGTTATCAAATTTCAAATGCACATTGCTGAAGCTGAAAGTAGTAAATTTGAACCCTTTAGAGTAAACTTTTCTTATGAAGATAAAACGCGATTTGATTATTGGAAAAGAATGGAGTTTTCCTTTGAACAATGGGTTGGGATTAAAAAACACTGTGATGATTTAGGTTTAGAGTTTTTAGTAACTCCATTTTCAATAAAGGCAATAGACCAGTTAGAAAAAATGGGTGTATCAGCATACAAGGTTGGATCTGCGGATACTAGCAACAGTTTACTGATTAAAAAATTATCATTAACAGAAAAGGATTTAATTGTTTCTACTGGAATGAGTAATTATAATGAAATCTCAACTTGTTTAGGATTCTTTAAAAACCCGAAACAAAACATTAGTATAATGCAATGTACAACAAAATACCCTACTCAAGCATCTGAAATTGGTTTAAATAATATAAGAATTATGAAAGAAAAATATAAAATACCAGTGGGTTTATCTGATCATTCTGGTTCCATTTATCCATCTCTTGCTGCGACTGCACTAGGTGCAGATTTAATTGAAGTTCACGTTGTTTTTGACAAACAAAGTTTTGGTCCGGACTCTTCATCATCTTTAAATTTTAAAGAACTCCAGATGTTAACTGAAGGTGTGAATTATATAAACGAAATCAATTTAAATCCGATAGCAAAAGACCAAATGGATCATCATAAATTAAAATCCGTCTTTGGTCGATCTCTAGCTGTTAATAAAAATCTCAAAGCTGGCCATAAAATTGAGTTTAAAGACCTAGAGTGTAAAAAACCTCCTGGACTAGGAATTGATGTTAATGATTTTCAATCTATTTTAGGAAAACCTTTAGCTAAGAACTTATCCAAATGGGATTTTTTGAATCTGGAAGACTTTGAATGACAACAAGAAGAGTGTGTGTTGTAATAACCGCAAGACCAAGTTATTCGCGCGTTAAATCCTTATTGAAAGCTATAAATAATCATGATTATTTAGAACTACAACTTGTGCTCGCTGGCTCAGCGCTTTTAGATAGATATGGAAATGCAGCTAAGACGATTGAAGCAGATGGTTTTTATGTTAATGAAAAAATATACAACATAATTGAAGGTGAAACATCTACAGGCATGGCCAAAACTACGGGTTTGGCAATTATGGAATTATCTACAACTTTTTATAACCTCAAACCACATATTGTAGTAACTATCGCTGATAGGTTTGAAACTTTGGCAACCTCCATATCTGCTAGTTATCAAAATATTCCGCTTGCACATATCCAGGGAGGTGAAGTTACTGGTAACATAGATGAGAAAGTAAGACATGCTAACACAAAACTTGCGGATATACACTTTGTATCTACTGAAGAAGCTAAACAAAGAGTAATAAAATTAGGTGAAGCCTCGCATACAGTTATAAATACAGGATGCCCATCTATGGATCTTGCCAAAGAAGTATTAGATGATCACAAAATGGAGTTTGATCCCATTGAAAAATATGGAGGGGTTGGTGATAAAATATCATGGGAAAAAGGCTACCTTGTAGTAATGCAACATCCAGTAACTACTGAATATGAAAAATCAAGATTACATATTTTGGAAACGCTTTTAGCGATTACAAGCTTAGATATCCCAACGTTTTGGTTTTGGCCTAATGTTGATGCTGGAAGTGATGGAACGTCAAAGGGAATTAGACAATTTCGAGAAAAAGGTTTAACCAAAAATATTTATTTCTTTAAAAATACTGATCCAAAAGATTTTCTTATTTTAATAAAAAACTCAATATGTTTAGTTGGAAATTCAAGCGCGGGTATAAGAGAATGTTCATTTCTTGGCGTTCCATCAGTCAATATTGGGACAAGACAGTCTAAAAGAGAAAGGGCAGATAATGTTCTAGACTGTAATTATAAATCATCTGAAATTATTAATTGCATACGAAAACATATTAAATCTAAACATTTTAGAAGTTCAAAGATATATGGAAGAGGCGATTCCGGTATAAAAATTGCAGACGAGTTAAGTAGATTTAAATTGAGATTTCATAAAACAATAACATATTAGGATTGAAAGTATTTGCTGTAGTTCCTGCGAGATCAGGATCAAAAGGGTTTAAAAATAAAAATATTGCTAGAATCGGAGGCCTTTCCCTTTTGGAATTAGCTATCAATGTTGGACTAGGTTGTAATGAAATTGATAGTGTTTATGTATCCACTGATTCAAAAAAATATGAAAATATTGCCAAAAGTTTTGGCGCGATTTCTTTGGGTTTAAGACCTTCAATTCTATCAAATGATCGTGCAAAAACTATAGATGTTATCATTGACCTAATAAATAAAATCAAGAAAGATTATGATTATCTAGTTTTACTTCAACCTTCTTCACCAGTTAGAGAGCCTAGGGACATAAAAAAGATGTTTAATATCCTTCTGAGTGAAAATGCAGATGCGATAGTTTCAGTTGTTCAAATCGATGAACCTCATCCACACAAGCTTAAGATAGTAGATGGGCGTGGATTTATTGCCCCCTTTTTAGAAAATACAACTTCAGAAATTCCTAGACAAGAATTGCCCTCAGCTCTTGCATTAAATGGAGCGGTTTACATAGTAAGAGTCAAAAAAATGCTAGAACAAAAAACTTTTCTTCCCAAAAAAACTCTTCCGTTTCTTATGAAAAAAAATTTAAATATTGACAGTGAAGAGGATTTTGAATATTTAAAATATTTGGTTGATAATAAAAAAGTAAAATTGTTTCTAAAGAAAAATTAAAACATAATCTAAATTGAAGTCAACCTTATCAAAAAAACGGGAAAAAATTGATGTTCTATTCTTAGTTGAACATATTGATAGAGAACTTGAAAGTATAAAAAATATCCAGAAATTACTTTCAAAAAAAAATTATTCCTCTATTATATTATCAATTAGTTTTGATATTTATAGGCTACTTGACTTTGAAGTTAAACTAATAGTTGTTCCATTTATAGTACACAAAAATGATTGGCCAGTAAAATTTATTCGGGAATTATACAACAAAGAAATCCAAATCTTGAATTTCAATTGGGAGCAACTATTATCACCTTCAAATATCACTTACAAAAAGCCACGAGACAATTTTGTTAGAAATGAAGTTTACCACATCGCATGGAGCAAGAATTTTAGAAATTTTCTTATTGAAAACGGTGTTCATGAACAAAAAATTAAAATAACAGGTAATCCTAGCTACGAGATCATTAATAAGCTTTTTAAAAAAAAAGATAATTTAAGAACCTGGCTGTCTCAAGAATTAAATTTAAAAATTGAGAAAAAATGGATTTTTCTTCCAATGAATTACGGATGGGCATTTTCAAGCGATAATTTTATAAAAAGAAAAATAAAAAATGGATATCCTGAGGAATATGCATGGCATTATAAAGAATACTCGATAAAGTGCCTAAACTTATTTCCAGATTTTGTTTCGGAGATAAATGATGATTATGAAATTATAATTAGACCTCACCCAAGTATTACATGTGATCAATATAAAAGGTTTTTTTTAAGGAAGTTGCAAAAAATTCCTAAAAACATATACTTTGACAGGACCATGTCAGTTAGAGAATGGATTGTTTCAAGCGATATAGTTGGGAGTAGCTGGAGCACATCGGTCTGGGATGCATATAACTTAGGTATTCCTTCATTTTTATTTACACCGATAGAAAGACCTGAATTTTTAAATACTTGGTGGAATGACAAAGTTTTAAATATTAATAATTTTAGCCAATATTATTTATCAAAATCAAAAAATGCGCCTAATCAACGCATTCAAACTTCAACATATCTTTTTGAATTCATATCTACGATAATAAACAATCAATTTTTCATCAAACCAAACCCCTTTTATAAACTATCCAAAAAAACAATTATAAAATTAGTAAGGTCATTTTTTTATTATAAGAAAATTTTCAAATCAAAATCAAAAGAATATGATAGGTTTGAAATGATTAAATCCTAATTATGTGAAGTTTTGGATTGAATTTATTTTTTATTTAATGACTTTAATCTTACAAGAGGATAAATATTAGTAGAACTTTTTATATATTTCTATTTACCGTTGTTTTTTTTAAAACTTCTCTATCTCTAATATATAATCCACTCCAATTTTTAGCGATTATCGTAACAATTATTTTTAGTATGTTATTTTTTTTGAAATTATTACTGCTAAAAAAGAAGGTACAGAACTCCCACACTTTTTTTGCGTACATATTCTATTTACTTCTATCAAGTGGTACTTTTTACTTTTTTAGCAAGGTTAGTTATAGCTTCACTCCAATTATTGGTATCATAAATCTTGGGTTGTATTTGGTCTTCTGGTATTTATCATTTCATCTTGTAAATGACGCCTATAGCTATTATAATAAAATTGTAAGCTTATTTATTATTTTTGGTTTAATAAATGCTATGGGCGCCTTGGTTCAATTTTTTGTTTCTCCAACTATCTTTGGTCTTACATCAAATAATATTTATGGGCAAGAGATTGTTAATCTAAATATTACAAAAAGAGCAATATCTTTTATCAGTTCACCACAATCTCTAGGTACATTTTTATCTATATGCACTATTTTAACATGGATTAAAATTACTGGAACTAAAAAGTGGTTATCTTTAATCTTATTATTTTCTTCCGGAATGCTTACTTTATCAAAAATTTACTTTATGACGGTAGCAACCTTTTTTTTGATTAACTATTTTTCTTTTTCTAAAATAAAGCAATTATTAGGTTTTTTTGGTTTATCCTTAGGATTTATTATATTATTTGAAAAATTTTATCCAAATAATAGAGTTTTTGAATTATTCTTTTTATTGTTTGATTTAGAAAATAGTTACACCTTTAGTGTTTGGGAATCATTTCTGTCTTATGATACATCCGTATTTAATAAAATTTTTGGGAATGGTATTGGAGTCCTTTCCAGAGGAGCGCAAAGCTTGGGAAACTATCTTATATTAAATGGTTCTGCCGAAAGCTTTATTCTTCAAATTTTTTTTGAAATTGGTTTTGTTGGATTAATCTTATTTTTATTACTTTATATTTCAGCGGTAAGAGGATATAATATCCTCTTTTCTCAGAAAAAATATCGCAACCTATTATTAGCTTTTTTGCCCTGCATGTTTTTCACACCTGCGTTTTATGGTTTAACAAGTATGTTTGTCCTTTCATTTTTTCTGATAAGTCCAAAATTTTTATTTGTAAATGATTATGAATAAAGAAAGCCTTGTGATTTTATCAGTTTATAAAAATGATTTAATTGAGAATCTTATGGAATGTATGGAGAGTATCTTTTCACAGTCTTATAAATCATATGAAATATATGTTCAAGAAGATGGAATTGTAAAACAAGATGTCCATAATTACTTACAAGAACTTTTAAAGAAAGAAAAGATCTCGCATTTAGGTACAAGGAAAGAAAATAGAGGATTGGCCTTTTCCTTAAACGAGTTAATTCGTCTTGGGATGTTAAAGAACTTTGAATATTATTTTCGCATGGATGCTGATGATATCTGTACTTTTGATAGATTTAGTAAGCAAATTTCATTTCTTAAAAGTAATTCTTCAATTAGTGTATGCGGCGGATTAATTGAAGAATTTAACACTGAGAATGATTTTTCTCATAAAGTTGACTATCCAAAAGATGACTTTAGAATAAAACAAAAAATGGTTTTAAGAAATTCAATGGCACATGTAACTACATGTCTAAGAAAACAATTTTTTGAGATAGTAGGTCTTTACGATGAGACCAAAAAAAATGAGGATTATGATCTTTGGATAAGAGCAATCGGAGAAAATATAAATTTTGGGAACATAGATTCTGTACTTGTAAAAGTCCGAGTAGATAATAACTTTTACAATAGAAGAAGAGATCATGGTAGAGCAAAAGAATTATTGTTGTTAAAAATAAAGTGTGTAAACATCTTAAAATTGACTAGATACAACTATATATATGCTTTTGGCCAATATTTAGTTTTTATGTCTCCTAGCTTCATAAAAAAGTTTCTTTATAAGAACATAAGAAAATATTTGACATAAAATAAGATGTTAATTAACAAATTAATCTCTTTATTATTACTTTTAATGTTATTACCTGCAATGACGATAATAGCAATCATTATCTTCATCAATGATGGGCTACCTATTTTTTTCAAACAAAAAAGAATTGGTTTAAATAATAAAATTTTCTTGATATATAAATATCGCACTATGAAAAATAACACGCCAGATGAAGCGTCACATTTAATTAAAAATAAGGGTAAATATTTGTTATCGTCAGGGACTTTTTTAAGAAAATATAGTCTAGATGAATTGCCTCAATTAATAAACATTATTAAAGGGGATCTAGTTTTTATAGGTCCAAGACCTGCTTTATATAACCAATATGACTTAATTAAGTTAAGAGAAGATAAAGGAATTCATAAATTGACACCTGGAATAACAGGATGGGCTCAAATTAATGGAAGAGATAATTTAAGTAACAAAGAAAAAGTACACCTAGATAATTACTACCTCAAAAATGCATCTTTTTCATTAAGGGTTAAAATTATTTACAAAACTATTTTTAAGGTTATAAAAGCTGAAAATGTGAACGATTAGGAGAACTTGCTTAGTCTAATTTTTAATTAATTTTTAATTAATTTTAATTTAAGAATTGTTGTATTTTCTTTGATGCGTTATAATTTAAAACTTTCATTGCTTGATGTATTTTCGTCCGCAATTACACTATACGCATCATTCTTACTCAGATTTGAATTCGAAATTCCGAAACAGTTTGTAAATATGTATGGTGAGGTATTTTTATATTTGACAATACCACAGCTAACTGTGTCATACTACTCTGGTCTTTACAATAGGTTGTGGAAATACACTAGCTTATTCGACCTATATGCAATTTTAAAATCTTCCTTAATATCTTGGGGAATATCAATAATAGTAGTTTTTTCAATTTTCGGCACAACTGGTTATCCAAGATCTGTTTTTATTTTTTATTTCATACTAAACACCTTGTGCGTGATTGGTTTTCGACTATCTATACGAGTTTATCATACACATTATAAATTTTCTAAGAAAAATAATAATAAAGCAAAGTTACTGTTACTAATTGGAGCCGGAATAACAGGTGAAAAAATTGCAAGAGAAATTCTTGGGAACCATGAGAAAAAATATAAGCTAGTTGGATTTTTAGATGATGATCCAGAGAAAAAGCAAAAACTTTTACATGGGAAAAAAATATTTGGGAGTGTAAAAGAATTACCCAATTTTTCCATTAATTATGATGAATTATTGATTACTTCTCCCTCAGCATCTGGTGATCAAATACGTCGTATAATAAAAATTTGTAAAGAAACTGGTAAACCTTATAAAATTGTTCCAAGTATGAATGAAATTATCGATGGAGAAATAACATTAGATATTATAAGAGATGTATCTTACAGTGATTTGTTAGGAAGGGAAGAGGTTGTGTTAGACATGTTCTCTATTGAAAAATTATTAAGAGGTAAAAGAATTTTAATCACGGGCGCTGGAGGATCTATTGGATCAGAACTTTTAGAGCAATGTTTTAAATTTAGCCCATCGGAAATTATTTGTTTGGAGATTTCAGAAGAAAAAATATACAATATTCAGCAGAAATATAACAATAATCCTTATAGAGTTATTTTAAAAACTGTTTTGGGGTCCATTACTAATTTTAAAGAGTGTGAAAAAATATTTATTGAAAATCGGCCTCATATAGTGTTTCATGCTGCAGCATATAAACATGTGCCAATACAAGAACTTCACCCATGGTCTGCAGTCGAGACAAATATTGGAGGAACTCTTAACCTTGTTAAGCTATCAGACATTTATAATGTAAATAAATTTGTTTTAGTATCTACTGATAAAGCTGTCAATCCTGCTAATGTAATGGGAGCTACTAAAAGAGTAGCAGAAAAGTTAATCCAGTCATATAATCAATTATCAGAAACTAAATTTATGGCAGTCCGTTTTGGTAATGTTTTAGGTAGTTCAGGTAGTGCAATTCCAACATTTCAGAAGCAGATTAATGAGGGCGGGCCTTTAACAATAACTCATCCAGAAATGACACGATACTTTATGTCTATCCAAGAAGCTTCTCAGCTAATTTTACAATGCGGATCTTTTGGTAGGGATGGTGAAATATTTTTACTAGAAATGGGAAAACCAATTAAAATTAAACAAATGGCCAAAGATCTAATTCGGCTTTCTGGGCTTGAGCCTGAAATTGATATTCCTATAGTTTATACTGGTCTTAGGCCTGGAGAAAAATTGTATGAAGAACTCCAACTAAATAACGAAAATAAAGTTTTAACTAGTCATAAGAAAATTATGATTCTAAAAGAAAATACCGACCCAATCCTATGGAAAGTTTATGAAACATTTTTAAAAAGCTTATTTAACGCGAGCAAAGAACTAAATGAAGATAAGATAATTTCGCTACTTCAACATTTACTACCTTCTTATCAGCCTAGGACATTTAAAACAAACCTAAATCTTGAAAGATCAGATAATTTTCTTGTTAAAGGAGAAGCATAGATCTACTCCCTTTTTAGTATTTAATACTTATAAATATTTCTCTTTGAGTTTGAGGCAAATAACAAAAGACTAATTAGGTGAATTAAATATAACGCATTCATGTAAGTACAAATTAGATCAATTAAAGAAGTTAAAACATCTGATTGGTCTGCAATTGATAATTGGTTAATGAATAAAGATTGGTTCAAAAATCAAAAAATGAAATTTAAATATTTAAAAACTTTTGCTCTTATAAAAGTTAATATAATATTAGCTCAGCCACTTCCATACATGACTTTTGATTATCACAAGCAAAAATATAAATCTTATACTGATTGGAGTACATACTCAAATTTTAAAACTTTTTTAAATTTTTCTACCACTAAAAATTTTGGATTTATTTCTGAACAGAGATCCACTAAAAATACTAGTTATAATTTTTCTGCTTTTTACAAGATTTTAACCAAGAATAATTTTTACTTATATCTTAATCCTCAAATAACCTACGAGCTAAAGTCAAATAAAACTCAGAAAGGTAAAATTTTTTTGAATAACAATTTGTCAGGAATAGGTTTTAAAAATAAATGGGTTAACCTGCAAATTGGCCGGGGAACTGAAAGTTGGAGTGCAGGGATCTATAATCAATTGTTATTAAGTGAATACTCGAGTCCGTATGACTATTTTAAACTTTTTTCTGATTATGGTTCCTTAAAAGTCAATTACATACATGGGATTCTAGAAAAATTAGATAATCAACTTAACAGATATATCAACGCAAAATCGATCGAATGGACAAATAAAAAATCTATAGTAATCGGATTATCCGAGACTGTTATTTATTCAGGCATGAATCGTCAAATCGAGTTAACATACGTTAATCCAATATCATCTCACCTTGAATCAGAACTAAATGACAGACTAACGATTAATGGTAGTTCAAATTCTAATGCCGTTTGGCAATTACATTTAAATATCAAACCAAAAGAGGGCTTTAGGTTATCAGCAAACTTTTTAGTGGACGAATTAGTTTTGGATAAAGATATACAAATTAAAAAAGAGCATGGAACAGGGTTTTCAGCAGAGTTTTCATTTTCCACAGCTATCAAGGATGAAAAATTTTTCATTTATTATGCATCATTTGAAAAAATAGGCACGCCTACTTTTAGACATTCATCCGGTATGAATAATTTTATCAGCGATTCTAAACCAATCGGATGGCAATTTGGGAGTGATGGTGATGAATTTTCATTAGGATTCAGTTGCATTTATAAAAATATCTTTGTCTTTAATACTAGCATTGGATATGTTAGATTAGGTGAAGAGTCTATCTTATACCGTCCATATGACACCTATAATGATTATTTAATAGGTAGTTTTCCCAGTGGGAAGAGTACTAAGTTTTTTGACTTCAATGCTGAGCTATTATTAAATGTAAACAGATATTCAACTCTTTTTATCTGTGTTAATCAACACACATCATATATTCCTAAAAACGATTTTTACCCTAATTTTAGGATAGGATTAATATTTAACTCAATGAAATAAGAGTAATAGAGTTAGCTGTTTAAAATTCTTTTCAATATCGTTAAACTATCCTTTAAAGCTAGCTTTTTTCCGTCTTTTCTGTATCTCCTTATATAATCTAAAGAAACAATCTTTGGGTTCCTATGCTTTCGGAGTAGTTTTGTTGAAATTTCAACATCGATATCAAAACTTGTGCTTTTTAAGTTTTCTAAATCTAAATCAGATTTATAGAAAGATTTTGCACAGCAGAGAGCATCTTCTAAATCTGAACCGTTCATAATATTAAATAGTTTTGTAAAAATAAAATTCCCAATATCCCATACTGAAAAAAATCTTATTTTTGGCACTCTTTTAGACAACACGAAGTGAATTTTAGAATCTCTTTTTAAAACCATCAATTTTTCAATTTGTATCGTACTTAGTTCTAAATCCCCATCATAAAGAATGATTTTATCATACTTAGAGGATTTAAGTCCTTTTTTAATGGCATTGCCTTTGCCTTCATTATTTTTCAGTGCAATAAGATTAATAAAGTTATTTTTTTCTAGGATAAAAGTTGAGCCATCAACGCTTCCATCATCTACAATAACTATTTCATGCCCTAATTCGTTAAAGTATTTTAGCTTATCTAATAAAGGCGAAATACTTTCAATTTCATTGTAAATGGGTATTATAATTGAGTAAGATTTTTCCATAAAAAAAAGCGGCGTATTTGGCCGCTTTTTATTAGGTAAATAATGAGAATTTTAAATAAACTAAAAATTATAATCTAATCGTACTCCTAAACCTCCCCAGTAGGTTGAATTCTCAGTTATATCATCTGCTTTCATAGCTAGAAATCCTTCTCCCCCAACTAGAACGTTGATAGGCAAGTTAAGACCTTTATTCATTAACCGTTCTAAAGTTACACCAGAAAAGTTTCTAACTCCAAGCCCAGAACCAACATAACATAAGTGAGACTCTGAAAAGACAAACTGAAGTAGAGTAGCATTTACGCCTACACCGAAAAGAAATGCATTCAATGGATCATCATCTACCCCAGCTTTACCATTATATAAACCAACAACTCCACTTACAGTAAAATTAAGACCATTTTCACCACCTAAGCTGAACCCATAAGGTGAATTTAATACAATGCTTCCGCCAAGGGGAGTATTAGTAATATATTCACCATTGATAAATCCCACGCTTGTAGTAAACCCGACATTTAATCCTAAGGGAGTCTTAGCTACAAATTCTTCTGTAGTATTTAAGGAGTCAGTTCCTGCAACTGAGGATGTATCACTTAAAGATTCATCATCCATGGCTTTAGGTTCATACTCTAAACCTAGCTCTTCTGCCATTTTTCTTTTGGCCTCTTCAGCTGCAGCACTAGCTGCGGCATCTAATTCAGCCTCTTCAGCAGCTTTAGCTTCTGCAATTTTCCGAGCTTCTTCTTCTTCCTTTTTTCGTTTTGCTTCCTCACGAGCTTCCTTTGCGGCCTTCATTGCAGCAGCCTCAATAGCAGCTTCAGTAGCGGCACTAGCTTCAGCTGCGGCTTTTTCAGCAGCTTCTTTAGCTTGTCTGGCCTTTTCTATCGCATCAACGTCTTGCTCATCTTGAGAGAATGCCATGCAAAACATTAAAAGAATCACAGAAAAAAGTCTTGATAAAATTTTAATCGTCATTTTCACACCTCAGTATGTATTACTTTAGTTATTTACTTTAATTAAATAAATTCGATTGATAAATTATTATGTTATTTTTGAGTTTACAAGAACTTAGTTTAATTTTTAAA
>MDTG01439208.1_pt1 | contig 16912 bp, 15 predicted proteins | sample 811421 | NCBI WGS metagenome assembly MDTG01 (sample SAMN05326645, study PRJNA326480) | marine metagenome | isolation source: seawater | place: Pacific Ocean: South East | collected 2011
GGGCGTCCTGCGGGCGCGTACCCGGGCGTCCTGCGGGCGCGTACCCGGGCGTCCTGCGGGCGCGTACCCGGGCGTCCTGCGGACGCGTGCCCGGGCGTCCTGCGGACGCGTGCCCGGGCGTCCTGCGGACGTGTACCCGGGCGTCCTGCGGGCGCGTACCCCGGGCGTCCTGCGGGCGCCCGAGCCTCGAGACGGGGCCCTGGGGCCGCAGGCTGATGAAGCTCACGCCACTGGATCGGAGATCCGCGGCAGCTCGAGCGACGGATTCGTGTGCCCGGCGCCACTCCGGAGGGCGCGGGCGCTCGGCGAATTCCCATGAGACGACACCAATTCGATGACGCTCTCGATCCGCCCCGAGGAACGTCGCGTGCATGAGCCGCGTCGAGCGCCACTCTGCGCCATGCTGCGCCGAATGCGTGTGGCCCGGGTTGGCATCGGCGCGGCGCTTCCCCGCGAAACTGCTAGGGTTCGCGCCGTCGCCCGAACCATGGACCTTTGACGAGACACAGTGTATGAAAGCGGCCCGGGTCCGACCGCTGGGCCCGACCGACCGGGTGAAGGCACCTCGCAGGGCCTCCCCGGGCAAGGAGCATCGCATGCGAGCCCGACTTCTTCGCTTCGGCTTTGGATGGACTTTCGGTCTGGGGTGTGCCCTGACCGTCGCCCTGGCGCTGTCCCCGACGCCCTTCGCCGCTTCGCCGGCGGCCGCCCAGTTCGACGACGAGTTCGACGACGAGTTCGACGCCGAGCCGGAGGAGGAGACACCGCCCCCCGCCGAGGACAGTGGCGGGAGCGACGATGGCTTCGACGACGACGGCTTCGGCGAGGGCTTCGACGACGACTTCGACGAGCCGGCCGAGGAAGACGACACCTCCTCGCTCGAGGACGATCTCGCGGACGCCGAGGCCGACGGCGCGCCCGCAGACGACGAGGCGCCCCCCGCGGACGACGAGGACGAGCCCGCGGACGACGACCTCCAGGAGCGCCTCCTCGCGACCTCCTACAACAGCTACTACGGCCCGACCGGCGGCCTCCACGTCATCGACGCGGGCGGCGGCGCCGTCGGGACCTTCCGCGTCCAGCTCGCCACCGAGTTCTTCTTCTCGTCGGGCTTCATCAACGAGGGCGACGACGCCGACCACATCGGCGGCTCTCTCAGCCTCGACTGGACCGTCCACGAGATGGTCGAGATCTGGGCGTCGATCCAGTCCTACGCCAACAGCAACGACACGGGCGACCCGACCCTCTTCCAGGTGCTCGGCGACACCCACCTCGGCGCCAAGGTCTTCGGCCGCGTGCTGCCCTTCCTGACGGTTGGCGGTGACATCGACCTGATGCTCCTCAACACGGTCGGCGACATCGGCCTGGTCTTCAAGGGCACCAGCATCGGCCTCCGCGCCAACGCCACCCTCGATCTCCGCGGCCTCGACAACCCGATCCCCTTCATCGGCCGCTTCAACGTCCAGTACGTCTTCGACAACAGCTCGAACCTCACCGACGACGTCGAGCAGGAGCGCTACGCCAACCTCGAGGACCCGGCCCCGGACATCGGTGACGAGAGCCGCCACCTCCTCACGCCGGTCGAGCGCTTCGCCCTGAACATCAACCGGACCGACTTCCTCAACATCGGCCTCGGCTTCGAGGCCCCCATCGAGGTCGCCGAGGACTTCTACCTCCAGCCCCTCCTCGAGTGGGTCTGGAACATCCCGGTCAACCGCCAGGGCTACAACTGCCTCTTCATCCCGGCCGAGCCGGGCGGCGACGAGCCGGTCGCCGGCGAGGACGGCTGCCTCGACCGCCAGGGCGTGGGCAGCTTCCCGATGAACCTCACGCTCGGCGCGCGCATCAAGCCGCCGGTCGACGGCCTGAGCTTCCTGCTCGCCGCCGACGTGGGCCTCACGGGCAAGAAGCGCAGCCAGTTCGTGCGCGAGATCGCCCCGAACGCCCCCTACAACCTCTACCTCGGCCTCTCCTACGCCTACGACCCGAGCCCGCCCGCGCCGCCCGAGCCCGAGGTGCGCATCGTCGAGCGCCGCGTCGAGGTCGAAGGCGAGGGCCCGCCCATGGGTCGCATCGCCGGCCAGGTGCTCGAGCAGGGCGCCGGCACGCCGGTCGCCGGGGCCGTCATCCGCTTCCCGGGCCGCGACCTGACGGCGCTGGTGGCGGGCGACGACGGCCGCTTCACGACCTACCGCATGGAGCCGGGCGAGGTGCAGATGGCCCTCAGCCACCCGGACTACAACGACGGCACCTGCGTCGCGACGATCCCCGAGCCCAGCGAGGACGAAGGGGAGGGCGACGACGCCGCCTCCGACGAGGAGGGCGAGGGCGAGGGCGACGAGGACCTCATCGAGGTCCAGGTCCGCTGCGAGCTGGTCGCCCTGCCGCGCGTCGGCAGCATCCGCGGCACGGTCGTGAGCGGCGACGACGGCAGCAACGTCGCCGGCGCCTCGATCACCGTGACCGGCCCGGGCAACGGCAACGCGACCTCGGTCGTCGACGGCAGCTTCAACATCCAGGAGCTCGCGCCCGGCAGTTACCAGGTCCGCGTCGACGCCGACGGCTTCCTCATCAAGATGGAGACCCTCGAGGTCCAGGCGCGCGCCGAGGCCACGCCCACCATCACGCTCGTGCCGCGGCCGCAGCGCGCGCTGGTGCGGGTCCGCACGCGCGACATCCAGATCCGCCGCAAGGTGAACTTCGCGACGAACAGCGCCGAGATCCTCCCGAGCTCGGAGCCGCTCCTCACGGAGGTCGCCGACGTGCTCCTCCGCAACGAGGACATCCGCCGCGTCGAGATCCAGGGCCACACGGACAACCGCGGCCCGGCCGCCCGCAACCGCACGCTCTCGCAGCAGCGCGCCGACGCGGTCCGCACCTGGCTCATCGAGCACGGTGTCGACGCCGGTCGCCTCGAGGCCCGCGGCTACGGTCCGGACAACCCCCTCGTGCCGAACATCACGCCGGCCAACCGCGCCCGGAACCGCCGCGTGCAGTTCGTCATCCAGGAGCGGGCCGAGACCGAGTGATCGGCTGATGCCCCGGTAGAAGGCCCGCGTCACGCTCCCGTGGCGCGGGTCTTCGCGTTTCGCGGCATGAAGCGTTTCGCGGCATGAAGCGGGACGTGGCACGGTGGGGAGAGGAGCCGGGATCGGCGGCGCGCGCCGACCTGGAGCGAGACCGATGCGGCAGGTGATCGGAGAGGCGTTCGGTGTGCTCGTCGTGGGGCTCCTGCTCGCGACCGGGCTGGGGCTCGCGCGCGGCGTGCCTCGCTACGAGCCCCCGGCGGAGGCGACGAGCTGCGAGGCGCCGAGCCCGACCGAGGGGGTCGTCACGCCCTGGGTGAGCGTGGGGCGCGCGGGCGAGCTCCACGGCGAGGTCGGCGTCGCCTTCGTCGACGCGCGCGACGGGGCCGCCTTCGTCGCCGGGCACGTCGCCGGCGCCTACCACGCGCCCATGCGGGCGGGCGTGGTCGAAGACGAGATCGTCGAGGCGCTCCGTGGCTTCCACACGGTCGTCGCCTACTGCGACACGGAGGGTAGCTGCGCCGCCTCCACGCGCCTCGCCGGCCTCCTCGCGAGCGCCGGCCTCCCGGACGTGCGCGTCCTCGAGGGCGGCTTCCCCGCCTGGATGGACGCCGAGCTGCCCGCCGAGGCGGGGGAGTGCACGGCATGCCCCTGAGCCGTCCGAGCGCGCCGCCCCCGCCCTCCTTCCGCGAGCGCTGGCAGGGCGACCTCGGCCTCTGGGTGAGCCGCGTCGGCGCCTGGATCGTGGCCGCCGTCTTCCTCTGGGCCGCCGTCCCGAAGCTCATGGACCCGGCGCGCTTCGCCGTCGACATCGCCAACTACCGGCTTGTGCCGGAGGCCTGGGTCGGCTGGGCCGCGCTCGCCGTGCCGCCCCTCGAGCTGGTCGCCGCGCTCGCCCTCCTGACCGGCTTCGCCCGGCGCGGCGCGGCCCTCGTCGCCGCGGGCATGCTCGCCTTCTTCGCCGTCGCCATCGGCCAGGCCGTCGTGCGCGGAATCGACATCGACTGCGGCTGCTTCGGCAGCGCCGCCGAGGCCCGCGCGACCTGGTGGAGCGTCGCCCGGAACGTCGGCCTCATCGCCTGCTGCGTCCTGGCCCTCGCCTGGCGCAAGCCCCCCGACCCGCGAGCAGTTGACGAGGGCTCGTCCAGCTCGCCAAGCTGAATCCATGCTCCGCACGGCCGCCCTCGGCTCGGTCCTCGCGCTCGCCCTGGCGGCCGGCGCCTCCGCCTCGCTCGTGGCCGCCCTCGACATGCGCCAGCTCGTCGAGCGCGCCGACCGCGTGGCCGTGGTGCAGGTCGTCGCGCAGGCCACCCGGCAGGACGACCGGAGCCGCATCGTCACGGACGTGACCCTCGAGGTGCTCGAGCCGCTCGCGGGGGGCGCGGCCTCGGGGGAGCGCTTCACGCTGGTCCGCCTCGGTGGCGCGGTCGGCGACGTCGGCATGCGCGTCGAGGGCGAGCCCGGCTTCCAGGACGGCGCGCGCTACCTGGTCTTCGCGCGGCGCTGGCGCGGGGAGGGCGCGGCGGCGCTCTACCGGCCCGTCGGCATGTCCCAGGGGGTGATGCGCGTGCAGCAGCAGAACGGCCAGGACGTCGTGCTCCCGGGAGGCGCCGGCCTCGCGCTCGTGCAGCCCGTCGGCGGGCGCCTCCAGGCGGCGCCGGCGGCGATCACGGCGCCGCGCACGCTCGACGCGGTCCTCGGCGAGATCCGCGCCCTCCTCGGCGAGGCCCGCTGAGGCGCACCGCCATGGACGCCCTGGACGCTCGGCCATGACCCGCGCGCTGCGCCTCCCGGCGGCCCTCGGCGCCGCGCTCGCCACCGCGCTCGCCACCCCCGCGCCGGCGGCGGCCTGGTGTCAGCTCACGACCAGCCAGGAGGACACCTTCAGCCTCGCCTGCGTCGAGAGCGGCGAGCCCCTGGCCTGGCGCCGCGCCTGCCTCTCCTGGGCCGTCGACGGGCGGGACGGCGGCGAGCTGAGCTCGGCGACGCTCCGGGAGGTCGCCCGCGCGAGCTTCGACACCTGGCTCGCCGTGGACTGCGACGGCGCCTCGCCCGACTTCCAGCTCCGCGAGGAGACGACGCCCGCCCTCTGCGCCGAGGCCGAGTACCGGACCGACGACGGCAACGTGAACGTCATCGCCTTCCGCCCCGAGTGGCCCGACGACTACCCACCCTCCGCCTACGCCGTGACCACCGTCTGGCACCGGCCCAGCGACGGCGAGATCCTCGACGCGGACGTCGAGATCAACGACGAGGCCTTCCCCTGGGCCGTCTGCCCGGACCGGGGCTGTCCCGAGGGCGAGGACGGGCTCCGCGACGTCGACCTCCAGAACGTGCTCACGCACGAGCTCGGCCACTTCTTCGGCATCGCCCACTCGAACTTCCTCGGCACGGCCATGGACGCCCGCTCGCCCCGCGGCGAGACCACCAAGCGCATCCTCCGGACGGACGACATCGACGCCATGTGCGGCATCTACCCGCCCGGGAGCCTCCCGCCCGAGTGCGACTTCGAGCCGCGGGGGGGCCTCGATCTGGACTGCGAGGACGAGCCGCGCGGCTGCAGCGCGGGCGGAGGCGGGGCCGGCGCAGGCTCGGCCGGCCTGCTGATGCTCCTCGTGCTCGGCGTTCGTCGTCGAGGTCGCCGCCGCCGCGTCCGCGACCGCCGCGTCCGCGACCGTCCCTGAGCACCCCGCGGGTCGACGCCAGGCCCCTCGTCGTTGACGAGCCGCGCCGCGAGCATGTATTCACCCTGCCATGCTGGCATCGCGCGGGTGTGTCGGCCGGGGGCGCGTGCGTCCCCGCGCCGGGCTGCTGCTGGTCACGAGCTTCTTGGCGCTCGGGGGCTGCGACATCACGAAGATCACGGCCAACGGCACCTCGGAGCTCTTCCGACGGGCCGCGCCGGGCTTCGAGCAGCACTGGGATTACGAGCTCGCCGGTGAGGCGATGCCCTCCAACATCATGCAGATGGAGGGTCTGCTCCGCGTCGTCCCGGAGAACGAGATCATCATCATGAACGCCGTCCGGCTGTACATCTCGTACGGCTACGGCTGGATCGAGGATCGCGTCGAGCAGCTCCAGGCGGAGAACGACTACGCCGCCGCCGAGGAGCAGATGGACCGCGCGAAGTACATGTACCTGCGCGCGCGTGATCTGGCGAAGCACTACATCGCGCTCGAGCACGAGGGCTTCGACGAGGCCTACGCCGGTGGGCTCGAGGAGTTCGAGGCCTGGCTCCAGGAGGAGTTCGAGGACGAGGAGGACGTCGATGGGCTCTTCTGGGCGGGCTACGCCTGGGGCTCCTACATCAACGCCTCCAAGGACGACATGGTCGCCGTCGCGGACCTTCCCTTCGCCGAGGCGCTCGTGAAGCGCTCGGTCGAGCTCGACCCGGAGTACTTCCACGGCGCGGGCCTGACCTTCCTCGCCGTCGTCGCCACCTCGGCGCCGGGCGCGGATCTCGACGCCGCCGAGCCCATGTGGGAGCGCGCGCTCGAGGCCACCGAGCGCAAGAACCTGATCGTGCTCGTGAACATGGCGCGCACCTACGCGGTGCGCCGGCAGGACCGGGAGCTCTACGTCTCGCTCCTCCGCGAGGTGCTCGAGGCCGGCGACATCGCCCCCGAGATGCGCCTCACCAACATGGTCGCCAAGCGCCGGGCCGAGCGGTACCTCCGCCAGGTCGACCAGCGCATCCCTCCCCAGTAGTCACCCACCCGCCGGCCGCGAAAAATCCCGGTCGGCTTTGAATGCATCCGCGCCGGCGACGTCGGAGAGGCGTTCCAGCCCCCCGGAGCCGGACCCCGAGGCGCCGCGACCAGCCCGGCCACCCCCGGGGCGCGGGAGAGAGCTCAGAGCGAGGACGAGATGACGAAGCGAAGGACCATCCTGACCCTACTCGTGGCGAGCCTGGCGCTGATCGCGCCCGGAACGCAGGAGGCCGTGGACGCGCAGGGCGCCACGGAGCTGCGCATCGCCACCGTCGCGCCCGAGGGCTCGCCCTGGATGCGCGTCTTCCGCGCCTGGGACCAGGAGCTCCGCCAGCGCACGAACGGCCAGCTCGGCCTCCGCTTCTACCCGGGCGGCAGCCAGGGCCAGGAGCCGGACTACATCGACAAGATGCGCGCCGGCCAGCTCGACGGCGCCGCCGTGACCTCGACGGGCCTCGGCCAGATCGTGCGCCCCGTGCTCGTGCTCTCGGCGCCCGGCGTCTTCCAGGAGTACTCGCAGCTCGACCGCGCCCGCCGGCGCCTCTCGAGCCGCCTCGAGGCCCAGTTCGAGCGCAACGGCTACGTGCTCGCCGGCTGGGGTGACGTGGGCAAGGCGCGCCTCTTCTCGAAGCGCCGCATCGCCCAGCCGAGCGACATGCGCCAGGCGCGCCCCTGGGTGCCCCGCGGCGACGCCGTCTTCTCGGAGCTGCTGAACGTCATCGGCGCCAACCCCCGCCGCCTCGGCATCCCCGAGGTCTACCCGGCGCTCCAGACCGGCATGGTCGACACCGTGCCCGGCTCGGCCCTCGCCGCCGTCTCGCTCCAGTGGTACACGCGCCTCGACTACTACTCGCAGCAGAACAACGGCATCCTCATCGGCGCCACGATCCTCAAGAAGGACAAGGTCGACGCCCTCTCCGAGGAGCACCGCACGGCGCTCATGGAGACCTCGCAGCGCGCCCACCGGCTCCTCGCCCGGGCCATCCGCCGCGAGGACCAGCGCTCGCTCGGCGTCATCCAGCGTCGCCTCCAGGCCGTGGACCTCGACCCGCACCGGGCCGAGTGGGAGCGCGTCGGCGAGCAGGCGCGGAACAACCTCGCGGGCCGGCTCTACCCGCGGGCGCTCCTGGACGCCGTCATCCGCGCCGCCGGCGAGTGAGCGCGAGACGCGGCGCCGCCGCTGGCGGCGTCGCACCACACGAACCGTCGATTTTTCTGACGGTTTCCTGATGCAAAGAGGTCGGGCCGGGGTAACATCCCGGCCCGATTTCGTTTTCGCGGGGCCGAACGCTCGGCCCGGTCGGAGCGGAGCGGGCGCGCCTCGGACGGGGCGCGTGTGGTAGTGGCTCCCCGCGTGGGGGCGAGACCGAACACGGGGTAGCTCGGTTTGAAGATTCTGAGACGCATCGACGAGGGCATGGCCCGCGGCGAGGCGGCCATCGCGACGGCGGTGTTGCTGATCCTCGTGGTGGTGGCCGCCCTCCAGTCCTTCTTCCGCAACCTGGCCGACAAGGGCGTCGACTGGGCGAACGGGGCGCTCGAGAGCATGAGCTGGGGCGACTCCTTCATGGAGAAGGCGACCCTCTGGCTGGCCATGTTCGGCGCCTCGCTGGCGACGCACTACGACAAGCACATCGCCATCGACGTGCTCGCGCGCGTCGCCCAGCCGAAGCTGCGGGCCGTGATGCGCGGGACCGTGCAGGTCTTCGCGGGCGTCACGAGCTTCTACTTCGCGCGCGTCGTGCTCGGCGCGCTGAAGGCCAAGGCCGTGCGCATCCCCCCCGAGTGGGGCGTCTTCGACGACGACTTCAACACGGTCCACATCTGCGAGGGCACGGCCGAGGCCATCGAGAACGCCGGCTTCGTGCGGCCCGACTGGTTCTGCACGCTGCGCGACTCCCTCGAGTCGCTCGGCCTGACGGCGCAGGTGGACGGTGAGACCGTGGCGGCGATCAACACGCCCGAGCGGGCCATGGACCTGCTCGTGCCGGCGATGTTCTGCGTGATCGGGGTGCGCTTCTTCCTGAAGGGCATCGGCTCCTTCTCGCGCGTGCCGAGCGGGGGCATCCCGGATTCGGAGCTCGAGGGCGGGGAGCCGGGTGTGCCCGACGACGAGCTCTCGCCCGAGGCGCAGGCCGAGGACGAGGCGGCGGCGAAGGCCGCGGCGGATGCGGACGCGGACGCCGAGGAGGCCGAGAAGGCCGACGCCGGGGCCACCGCGTCGGACGGCACGGCCGGAGACGCGGCGGAGGACGACGCGGCGGAGGACGACGCGGCGGAGGACGACGCCAGCGAGGAGAGCGACTCCGACGACACCGACTCCGACGGGAGCGGCGACGACGGGTCGGGCTCGGACGACGACGATGACGCGAAGACGAAGAAGGGAGACGCCTGATGGATCTCCTGATCATCGTGGTCCTCGTGGTGCTCGCCCTCCTCGGCGCGCCCCTCTTCGCCATCTTCGCCGCCGCGGCGATGCTCCTCTTCTTCAACCTCGAGGACACGAGCATCACCGGCGCCGCGGCCGACATCTTCAGCGAGAAGTTCGCCGAGTCGCCGCTCCTGGTGACCATCCCGCTCTTCACCTTCGCCGGCTACCTCATGGCCGAGAGCGGCACCCCCCGCCGCCTCGTCCGCGTGAGCCGCGCCTGGTTCGGCTGGATGCCGGGTGGCCTCGCCATGGTCTGCCTGGTCGCCAGCGCCTTCTTCACGACCTTCACCGGCAGCTCCGGCATCACCATCGTCGCCATCGGCGGCCTGCTCTACCCGGCGCTGATGCAGGAGAAGTACCCCGAGCGCTTCGGCCTCGGCCTGGTGACCAGCGGCGGCTCGCTCGGCCTGCTCTTCCCGCCCTCGCTCCCGATCGTGCTCTTCGCCGTCGTGGCCGGCATCGAGGTCGAGAAGCTCTTCATGGCCGGCATCCTTCCCGGCGTCCTCACGGTCTTCGCGCTCGCCATCTACGCGGCGTGGATCGGCAAGAAGAACCCGGAGATCCCGCGGCAGGCCTTCGAGTGGGGCGAGGCCATGAGCTCGCTCCGGGAGGTCATCTGGGAGCTCCTCCTGCCGGTGGTGCTCATCGGCGCGCTCGCCGCCGGCGTCCTCCGCATCCACGAGGCCGCCGCCTTCACGGCGATCTACGTGCTCGTCATCGAGGTCTTCATCTACCGCGACGTGGGCATCCGCGAGGACCTGCCGCGCATCGTGAAGGAGTCGATGACCCTCGTCGGCGCCATCCTCGCGATCCTCGCGACCGCCGTCGGCTTCACCGGCTACCTGATCCAGGACGAGCTGCCGATGAAGATCCTCGAGTGGATGCGCACCTTCATCTCCGCAGACGACCCCGAGACGCGCACGATCATGTTCCTGCTCGTGCTGAACGTCTTCCTGCTGGTCGTCGGCATGCTGATGGACATCTTCAGCGCGATCGTCGTCGTCGTGCCCCTCATCCTGCCCATCGCGCGGGAGCTCGGCGTGAACGACTACCACCTCGGCATCGTCTTCCTGCTGAACCTCGAGATCGGCTACATGACGCCGCCGGTCGGCCTGAACCTCTTCATCTCGAGCTTCCGCTTCGGCAAACCGGTCACGCTCCTCTACAAGGCCGTCCTGCCCTTCATCGGGCTCTTGATCGTGGCGCTCGTGGTGACGACCTACTGGGACGGCCTGAGCCTCGCGCTCCTGCCCGAGGGCGCCGGTGACAACACGCCCGTGCAGGAGGCGCCGCTCGACGAGCCGGAGATCGAGGACCCGGTCGTGCCCGAAGGCGGCGGCCTCGACGGCCTCGAGGACATGCTCGACGAGGGCGGCGGCCTGGACGCGCTCGAGGACTCGCTGAACGAAGGCGAGGGCGGCGGGCTCGACCTCGACGCGCTCGAAGAGGAGCTCGGCGGCGGCGGCGACGACGGCGCCTTCGACCTCGACGCGCTCGAGGAGGAGCTCGGGGGAGACGAGGCGGCCGAGCCCCCGCCCGACGAGGGCGCGGACGACGGCGCCTTCGATCTCGACGCGCTCGAGCGCGAGCTCGGCGCCGAGTAACCCGCGCGCGATTCGGCGAATCGTGCCGGCGACCGCGTGCCGCCTCGCATCCTCGGCGGGGCGTCACGCGGTCCGGCGAGCCGGCCGTCCACGAGACGGTCGCCCGCATCGCGGCGGGAGGTCGGCCGCGAGCCAACCTTCCACCCGACCGTCGCAGTCCTCTTCGGGGCCTGCGCTCCGCCCCGGCACCGCGCGGATCCGCGCTCAGGTCGCGCCCGGGAAGGCGATGCTCGCGAAACCCTCGCCGCGGAGGACGTCCATGGTCGCGACGACCGCGCCGGCGTTCACGTCGTCATCGGGCTGGAAGTAGACCGGCGGGATGGTGCCGAAGTCGCGCCGATGCCGCTCGAGCTGGGTGCGGAGGGCGGCGTGGTCGTAGCCCGCGCCCGTGTTGGCGATGCTCCGCTCCGTGCCGTCGTGGCTCGCGAGCCGGTACCCGTCCTGGCTCATCTGGAGCGTGAGCGCCGGCTGCTCCGAGGCCGGCGGCCCGTCGGCGCCGCCCGGCAGGGTCGTCGGCATCTCGCCGAGCTGCGCCCAGACCGCCGTGACCAAGAGGAACATCACGCAGCAGAGCAGGAGATCGATGAAGGGCACGAGGGGGATCTCCTGATCCACGCTCTTCCGCCCGCCTTGCCCACCCGAGTCGATCGTCGCCATCTCTCCTTCTCCTTCCCGGCCCGCGGCCGTGGGAGATCGGACAGCGCGACGGCACCCATGTTCCGGACGCGCGTGACGCGACACGCTCGTGCTCGCCGTCCGTCTCGGCGGATCGATCCCTCCCTTCGGTCGGGATGCCTTCCGCTCTCCGCCGTCCGCGTTCCGTGCTGGCGCTCGAGTCCGCGGTCCATGCCGCGTTCGCGGAGCAGCGCGGGGACGGCTGGGGCTGCGCTCGGCGGCGAGAATGGCTTCGCGCCGGCGAGGCGCCCGGGGAGAGGCGCTGGCGTTCGCAGGCCGCGATCAGCCGTCTGACGACGCAGCGCTCGGCGTCTCGGCGCCCGCGGCCTCTTCGCCCGCCTCGGACTCGCGCTCTTCGCCCGCGGCCTCGTCGCCCGCGGCCTCGTCGCCCGCGGCCTCGTCGCCCGCGGCCTCGTCGCCAGCGGTTTCGTCACCCTCCGCCTCTTCGCCGGCGACCGCCTCGCCCTCGGCGCCCTCCGCCGCCGGCTCTGGCGCCTCGGGCATCTCGGACTCCACCTCGGCCACGCCGGCCCCGGCGACGCCACGGATCTGCGAGGCGAGCGAGCAGTCGATCATGCCCGCCCGCTGAGGCAGCGGCTGCGCGCGTCCCCCGCCCGTGTTGCCGATGGCGATGCGCACGGGGATGTAGGTGCCCCGCGCCTGGGCCCGGGTGCGCAGGAGCGGCTGCCGCCGGCGCACGTCCCAGAGGTACACGTCCACCGGGTGCTCGCGGCGGTTCTCCCCGTGCTGCACGACGAGCATGAAGTAGTCCGCGTTCTGCGCGTCGAGCATCAGGGGCAAGTCGCGCTCGACCCGGTTCTTCAGCTGCTCGTCCAGCACGCGGAGGCGAAGCACCGAGTCCGCCTCTTCCACGTCCTCCAGCCACGCCGGGTCGAGGAACTGGAGCCGGTCGTAGAAGCCGCGGAGCGACGTCGGCGAGAGGCCGAGGCAGCGCGCGATCGCGTCGGGCCCCATGATCCGCGCCGCCTCGGCGATCGACTCGGGGTCGGTCGCCTGGTCGGCGTGGATCCGGAGGTAGATGCCCTGCGCGCGGTGGAGCCCGGCGAGGTTCAGCCGCGGGTCCGCCCAGCTCTCCGGACCCTCCTCGTTCGCCGCGGCCTCCATCACCCAGCCCTCGAGCACCCCCCGGAAGCTCTCGATCCGCTCCCGCACGGGCACCACGTGCGCCTGGTAGCTCGCGCCGATCTCCTGGCGCAGCTGGTGGGCCTTGCTCCGCTCCCGCCACTGGTAGAAGCCGATCATCCCCACGAGCACCAGCCCGACGGGCACGATGATCTTCCAGGGCAGCTTCGGCGCGAAGGCGCGCTCCTTCTTGCGCTCGAAGCGGGCGGGTTCGAGGTCGTTCGCCATGGGTCGGGTGTCGCTCACCCCGGGTTCGACTCCCGGAGCGGCGCGGGGTTCCGCGCGGAGAGAGTCCTACACGTCGAAGGGCGCCGCCGCCAGGAGCCCGTCCTGCGAAACGCCGCCTTCCTCGCCGGGTCGAGCGCGTTTCGTGCGGGTTCCCGAGTCGGCGACCTGGCCGGCGAGGACGGAGCGAGAAGAGGGCGCGCCCTCGCCCCCGAAGCGCCGACGTCGCCGGCGAGGCGGAAGCGAGGAAGGCGCGCCCACGGAGCGCGCCCTCCGAGTCGCGGCGAAGCCGGAACCTCCATGGGGGCGCGCCCGCCGGATCGCCGCCGCCGCCGAGTCGCCGCCGCCGCCGAATCGCCGAGGACGGAACGAAGAAGGCGCGCCCCCTGAGGAGCGCGCCCGCTTCGACGCGATCGGGTTCTCTCGCAGCTACTCGCCGCCGCCGCCACCCTCGCCGCCGCCGCCGCCGCCGCTTCCACCGACCTTGTTCACCGCGAAGCTGACGTTCTGGTAGCCCGCCTGCGCGGCGGAGAACATCACCTTCTTGATGACTCGGAAGTCGGTCTCGACGTCGGCCTGGAGGATGACGTTGCCCGGGAAGGGCTCGGCCGGGTGGAGGACGCTCCAGTTGCGCTTGAGCGTCTCCAGGTTCTGGATGAGCGGCTCGATGCGCTCCATCGCCGGGTTCGAGGCGAGGGAGGTGACGTCCGCCATCCGGTTGCCATCGAGGGCGACGATGTTGTCGTCGATGGCGATGATGGGTGCGATCTCCAGCGTCTCCGTGTTGTTCGCGGAGGGCATGGTCAGACCCTGCACCGGCGTCAGCAGCTCACCACTCGAGGAGAACTGCATGATGAGGAAGACGACGAGCGTGATGAGGAAGTCGATGAACGGGACCAGAGGCAGCTGCTGGTCGACGCTCTTCTTTCCACCGCCCGCCACCTTCTCCCGCACGAACTTGAGCGGGATTTTGTGGAGCAGGACCTTACCGGGAACGTGTACGGGCATTCTTCTCGTACCTCAGAGCAGCGACGCGCCGTCGGACAGCGACATCTCGGGGAAGCCTTCGCCGACGACCAGGTCCATCGCCTGGACGACGTCCTCGTAGCGGACCCCGTCCTCCGGCGCGACGATGATGTCGCGGCGGTTGGGCTCCAGGCGCTTGCGCTCCTGCAGCTTGCTGACGAGCTCCGACGTGTCGTAGGTGTCGCCGTTCTTCGCGATGGTGACGGAGTCGCCGGCCGTCGAGGCCAGCACGTAGCCGCTGTTCTGCACCTGGAGAATCAGCTTCACACGCTCCTCCGGGGGAGGCTGGTCCGTGGACGGAGCCTGGCCCGGCGTGCGCTGGTTCGCGCTGATGCGCGCCAGCTGGTTCCACACGGCCGTGGCCAGCAGGAACATGATGCAGCAGAACAGCAGATCGATGAACGGGACGAGCGGGATCTCCTGATCGACGGACTTCTTTCCGCCGTGACCGCCGCCCGAGTCGATACTCGCCATGGATCAGTCCTCCGAGAGAGCGTGAGTACGAAGCAAACCGGCTTCAGCCGGCCTGCTGCAGACCCTGCAGGTTGACCTTCGAGCGGTTGTTCACGACCAGGTTCATCACCTGGACCGTGGCCGCGTTGATGTCGTCGAGCAGGCCCTGCGTCTTACCGTTGAGAACGGCCATGCCCATGAGGGCGACGATGGCCGAGAGGAGACCGAAGGCCGTGCAGTTCATGGCCTCGGAGATACCCTTCGCGAGCATGGTGGCCTTCTCGGCGCCCGTCGCGCCGGCGACGGCGGCGAAGGCGGAGATGAGACCGAGCACCGTGCCGAAGAGGCCGGAGAGCATCGCGAGGTTGGCGAAGAGGCCGAGGAAGGCGGTGCGCGCCTCGATCTTCGGGAGCTCCCGGAGGGCCGCCTCGTCCATGGCCGACTGAACCTCGGCGTCGGGGCGGTTCACCTTCATCAGGCCCGCCTTGACGATGCGGGCGAGGGGCGCGTTCGCGGCGCTGCAGAGCTTGATGGCCCGGCCGATGTCCCCGGCGAGGATGCACTTCTGCATCGTCGCGAGGAAGACGTCCTTGTTGATGCTGGAGCGGTACAGATAGACCGAGCGCTCGACGATGAAGCCGAAGGCCATCACGAGCCAGAAGAGGATGATGTACATCGCCCATCCGCCTTCTTCGAACGCGTGTGCAATAGCCGACATGAGGTGCTGCCTCCTGGAACCAAACTGCGTGCTCTCGCGGGTGCCGGCCGGATGCCGGCACGTCGGGGGAGCACTCGAGATTGCGAGAGAGTAAGGGATCTTGATGGGCCGCGTCTAACCCCTCGATCGCGTGTTCCCGTCGAGTTTCTCGGGGAGTCGAAGCTTCCATCGAGAGCGGAAAAGCCTCTCGATATCGAGGGGTTATCGAAGCCTCGCGTAAAAACGCCGGCCGATGATACAGAGTCGCCCCCACAAGTCAACAGCGATCCGCTCACGCTCCGGCGCGGGGTTGCAGGGGAATCGGGGAGGGGAACCGGCATGGGCGTGAGGCCTCTCTCGGCGTGATCGGCGCTCACCGGCTCGAGGCGGTGAGCGGGGCCAGCGGCGAGGGGAGGGGCGCCGGCCGCCCCCGTTAGTGTCCATGGGCCGCCGAGAGTTCCGACCCGAGGGCAGTTTTTCGGCGAGAGCCGCCGAGGTGGCGAGGCCGCGGAAATTCCTTCGAGAACGGGCGGCTCCCCGCATTGACAACCTCGCTTCGGCTGGGGTAGCTTCGCGGCGTGTCGACGGCCTGGGGCCGGGCACGGTCGCGTTCGCGGGCCGTTCAGTCACGAGACGGCGTCCCCGAGAACGAGGCCCCGAGCCTGCGCCCCCCAGACCCCGGCACTCGACCTGGACACGTCGTGCACCTTCACCCAGACAACCGAAACGGTGCTCGGCGCTCCACGGTCGCGGCCGCCTCCATCGCGAGGGGCCACGGTCGGGGGTCAGGTCGCCCTCTCGGGTCTTCGTGGCCCACTCGTCACACCCTCCCGAGCGGTTCGGTTCGGTAGGGTACAAACCCGGCCCCGCCGGGACGTTTTCAATGAGGGGGCGATGCGACCCCCCGCTTGCGCCGTTGGACGGCGTTCACAGGAGCCTCGCTGATGGAAGAAGTCTGGCATGCACTTTTGGAAGGCGCGCCGTTCTCGTTCATCAACATCGGCGTTCTCGCCTTCGCCCTCGCGGTCATTGCCGAGCGCTTCGTCTACATCCTCACCAAGTACCGGGTGAACACGACGGAGTTCATGGGCCAGATCCGCAAGCTGGTGCAGGCCGGGAACATCGACCGCGCCATCAAGCTCTGCGAGGCAGCGCCGCTTCCCCTGCTGCAGGTCGTGAAGTCCGGCCTCACGCAGGTGAACCGGGGTGAAGAGGCGATCATCGCCAACATGGAGGAGCAGCTCGGTGAGGCGGTCCCCTCGCTCGAGAAGCGCATCCCCTGGCTCTGGACGCTCGCCAACCTCGCGACGCTCATCGGTCTCCTCGGCACCATCCGCGGCCTCATCCGGGCCTTCAAGGCGGTCGGCGAGATCGACGACCCCGCTCAGAAGAGCGCGCTCCTCTCGGCCGGCATCGCCGAGGCCATGTGGAACACCTTCCTCGGCCTCCTCATCGCCGTCATCTGCATGTTCTTCCACCTCATCCTCCACTCGATGGCGAAGAAGCAGAAGCACGAGATGGAGAAGGCGGCGCAGAAGCTCGAGAACCTGCTCGTGCTGCGGCGCCAGGGCTGAGGTAGGCTGGGCCGTCGACGATGGCGAAGCTCTCACCCAGTCAGCGCGCGTACATCCGCAAGCGCTCGAAGTACGAGGAGCCGGGACCGGACGAGCTCGATGAAGAGCTGAACATCGTCCCGTTCCTCGACATCGTCATCAACCTCATCATGTTCCTGCTCATGATCACGTCGTCGATCGCGTTCTACACGCAGGTCGAGGCGTCGCTGCCCTCCTTCTCGCGGGGTGGCGTGGGCAGCCGGGCGGCGAACGAGAACGCCCTCAACCTGAACGTGACGGTGACGGAGAACGGCGTGATCGTGGCCGGCTCGGGCGGCAAGCTCGCCCCGGGCTGCGAGACCACGGCGA
>MDTG01446902.1_pt1 | contig 16910 bp, 19 predicted proteins | sample 811421 | NCBI WGS metagenome assembly MDTG01 (sample SAMN05326645, study PRJNA326480) | marine metagenome | isolation source: seawater | place: Pacific Ocean: South East | collected 2011
CCACGTTGATAGGCTGGGTGTGGAAGTGCGGTAACGCATGTAGCTGACCAGTACTAATAGCTCAATTGGCTTGATTTATGCACTGAAAAAAATTTTAAATTTCTTAGATTAATATTAATATAAATGCTGACACCATGGCCAGTAAATTTACAATCATTTTATAAATTTTACTTTCTATGTAGTAATTAAACACATTGCCTAAAATTATCCCTACAATTATTATCATACCCAGTTTGAAATTTGCGGGAAAAGTGAATTCTTTAAAAAAAATTATTATTGTTAAAAAATACTGAAAAGTTGCAAGCACTAAGTAGAAAAAAGATGTGTTTAGCCTTGCATAGTTTTTATCATCATTAACCGAAAAAGCTAAAGACATTAAAGTACCGCCTGAATTAGTAAGACCATGGATTATCCCAACAAATGAAAGAATTGAAATCCTGAAAAAATTAATTTTGAATTTTATTTCATCTTTAAAGTTAACTAAAACTATTGAAAAAATGATTACTATTGAAACTAAAAATTTAAAGTTTATATAATTTTCAAGTAATTTTAATAAGACCAACCCAATAAATATTGAAGGAATACACACAATAAAAAATTTTTTAAGTTCTTTGTAAGTGCTTTTTTTTAAATTATTATTAGAAGAGTTTATTATAATTAAATTTAAAAAGCTTGTTACGATTGAAATTGGTAAAAGAATAAATAATATCTCTACAATACTGAAACCCAAAATCAGTAAAAAAGGAGTTCCTAAAACTAAGACACCTATTCCTACTATTGACTGCAAAATAACAATAATACAGACATATAATAGAATTGAGTTACTCTCTAGCATAAAGCATTGGTTAAAATAAGATTAATATATATATAAATATTATTTATTATGAAAAGTAAAAATTGTTTGATTAATGACTTTATCATGTTATCCCAAATCAACTCTATCAAATTATATAGTTTTAGTTTAATAGTAAATTTTAAAAGAAATAATGAGAAAAATTTTTAATATTACTAATGATAAAATATGGGAAGCGGAAAATATTTATCACTTAAAAACAAATATAAGTAGAATTTCAAAACTTATTTATCAATATGAAATTTATAAAAAAATTAAAAATGTGCCAGGAGATGTATTTGAGTTTGGCGTTTTTAAAGGTATAAGTCTAATTAGACTTCTAACTTTTAGATCGATATTAGAAAACAGTTTTAGCAGAAGGATATACGGCTTTGATACGTTTAAAAATTTTCCATCGGAAAAATCTAAAATAGATAAAAAACTTATCAAAAAATGGGAGAATGTAGCCGGCCAAAGTATAAGCAAAAACGAATTGAATGAAAATTTGCAATTAAAAAAATTCGAAAATTATGAGTTGATTCAAGGTGATATTAAGAACACATTACCAGAATTTTTAAAAAGACAAAGAAATGTAAAAATTTCATTATTACATCTTGATTTAGAAGTTTATGGCGCAACAAAATATGTAATAAATAAACTTATAAATAAAATGAGCCCTAAAGGAATAATTTTATTCGATGATTATCCAACGGTAAAAGGGGCCTCAAAAGCAGTTGATGAACTATTGCTTAATAATAAAAATTTGAAAATTAAGAAACTATCATATTATCAACAACCTTCTTTCATAGTTATACCATAAATAATTTTAAAAATTTAAAATTTAATGACAGTTGTTATTATTCAAGCCAGAACATCTTCTAAACGTTTCCCTAATAAAGTAATGAAAATAATCGGTGGTCAGCGTCTAATCAGCTTTGTTTTCAATAGAGTAAAAGCATCGAAAAAGGTCAGTAGAATTTATGTTGCTATTTCAAATTTAAAGAAAGACGCTAAATTAGCAAGTTACTGCAAAAAAAAAAAATACAATTATTATCGTGGTGAATTAAACAATGTTTTAGGCCGATATTGTTCATTAATAAAAAAAAAAAAAATATCTTCTTTAGTTAGAATTAATGGAGATAGTCCATGTATTGATCCAAAGTTAATAGACAAGGCCATAGAAATATTTAAAAAAAAAAAATGTGATATTGTCACAAATGTGCTATCGCGTACTTATCCAAGAGGCATATCTGTAGAAGTTATTAAGTCAAAAATACTTTTGGATATAAATACACAAAATTTAGAAAATTTTGATAGAGAGCACGTAACTTCATTTTTTTACAAAAACAAAAAAAATTTTAATATAGTTAACTTTAAAAATAAGAAAGATTATAGTAAATTTACCTTAGCCATAGATACTAAAAAAAATTTAAAACTAATTAAACCAGCTTTAATAGATAAAGATTTTTTAGATCTAGGGTGGAAAAAAATTATTAAAAAAATATACGGAAAATGAAAATAATATCAGCTGTAATTGGAATGGGAATCGGACAAAAGCACTATGATGCAATCGAAAATTATAAAAAATCTAAAGTGAAAATTATTTGCGAGAAAGACAAAATAAAATTATCAAAATTAAAAAAAAAATACCCAAATAAAATTATAACTAGTAATGAAAATGTAATATTTAAAGATAAAGACATTAACTTAGTTTCAATAGCAAGCTATGATAATTATCATTATAAACAAATAATAAAATCATTAAAAACTAATAAAAATATTATAATTGAAAAACCTATGTGTCTTAATATTAAAGAACTTAGGAACATTAAAAATTTATTAATTAAAAAAAATCTTAAAATTACCTCAAATCTGGTTTTAAGAACCAGTTCTCTTTTCAAAGAAATTAAAAAAAAAATTAGTTTGAAAGATATTTTCTATATTGAAGCAGATTATATTTGGGGAAGAAAATTTAAGTTATTTGGTTGGCGCTCTAAGTTAAAAGATTATTCTTTAATACTAGGTGCTGCAATACATATGATCGACTTAATCGTTTGGTTTGTTAAAGATAAACCAATAAAAGTACATGCTTTTGGATCTAATAAGGTAACAAAAAACTCTAAATTTAAAAAAAAAAGTTTAGTTGTTATGATTCTTGAATTTAAAAATGGTTTAATTGTAAAGATTTCTGCTAATGGAGTAGCTGAACATCACCATTTTCATGAAATAAAGATATTTCAAAAAAATCAAACCATTATAAACAATGTAAGAGGATCTTTTGAAATTAAAAAAAATAAGATGGTTAAAATTAAAGGTGAATATCCAGATAAGAAAAATAGAAAACTATTAATTCAAAATTTTATAAGTACTTTAATTGAAAAAAAAACTAAATCTTTGATATCTGTTGAAGATCAATTTGACGTTATGTCAATTTGCTTAGCTGCTGAACAATCTCTAAAGTATAATAGAAAAGTAAAAATAAAATATATTTAATTATGAATAAAACTATTAAATTTTCAGTTCCAAATATATCATTGTCTGATACCAAAATAGTTGCTCAAGTTTTGAGAAGTGGCTGGCTAACACATGGACCTTATACACAAAAATTTGAGGATGAATTTAAAAAATTTACTAAATCTAAATATGCAATAACTGTATCTAGTTGTACAGCAGCATTACACTTATCATGTATTGCTGCAAATTTTAAAAAAAATGACGAGGTAATTGTTCCAGCAATGACGCATACCGCTACCGCTCATGCAGTTGAATATACTGGCGCTAAAGTAATTTTTGCTGATATAAATTTTAATACAGGCAATTTAAATCTGGAAAATATAAAAAAAAAAATAAATCGTAAAACTAAGGGTGTTATTGTTGTTCATATGGCAGGCTTATCTTCTGAAATAAGAAAAATTAAAAAATTCTGTAAACTTAAAAATTTAACTCTAATTGAAGACTGTGCACACGGATTGGGTACCAGATCAGATGGTATTCATGTCGGAAATTTCGGTATTTCTGGATGTTTTTCTTTCTACCCAACAAAACAAATAACCACTGGTGAAGGAGGGATGTTAGTAACAAACAACAAACAATTTTATATGAAAATTAAAAAACTCAAAGCTTTTGGTATTGATAAAGAGATCAAAGATAGAAAAAAACAAGGTGAATATGATGTTAAATCACTCGGATTTAATTATAGGATGACAGACTTTCAAGCGGCTTTAGGATTTAGACAAATTATATCATATAAAAAAAATCTAAAAAAAAGGAGGGAAATTGCTAAATTGTATAAAAAAAAATTTGAAAATTTTAAGTTGATAAAAACAATGCCTTATTCAAAAAATTGTTCTTATTTTGTATTTCAAATATTTTGCAAACATCGTGATAAATTATTAAAAATGCTTAAATTAAACAATATTGGTGTTAGTGTGCACTACAATACCCCTTTACCAGAGATGAGCTATTATAAGAAAAAGTATAGATTATTAAAAAAACACTATACAAGTTCTTACAAATATGGTGCAACCAATATATCTTTACCGGTATATCCAGAATTGAAGAAAAAAAATATTTACACGATATGTAAAAAAATCACTGATTTTTTAAAGAATGAAAAATAAAAAGATTTTATTAGTTGGTGGCTGCGGATTTATCGGACATAATTTAGCTTTAACTTTAAAAGAAAACGGATGTGTTCCTCATATAGTAGATAGCATGTCCGTAAATAATATTCTTTCTTTTGCCGATACCGAAATAGTTAATAAAAATTTATACAATTCTATACTAAACAATCGAATAGCTCTCTTAAAACAAAATAATATAAAACTAACAGTTCAAGATGCTAGAGATTATCATGCTATTTCTAGAATTTATGCAGGAATTAATCCAGATATTATAATTCATCTAGCAGCAGTTTCACACGCAAATAAATCAAATAAAGATCCACACAATACTTTTGATCATAGTTTAAGGACTTTGGAGAATACTTTAGACTTTGCTAAGAGTAAAAAAATTCACGTAATTTATTTATCATCAAGCATGGTTTATGGTGATTTTAATTCTGAAGAAGTTGACGAAACATCTATATGCAAACCAATAGGTATATATGGAACTTTGAAGCTTGCAGGAGAATTAATTTTAAAATCGTATAATCAAATATTTGATTTACCATACACCATAATAAGGCCTTCGGCATTATACGGTGAAAGGTGTGTAAGCAGAAGAGTGGGGCAAATATTTATTGAAAACGCTATTCAAAACCTAGATATAAACATAAATGGAAATGGCGAGGAAAAATTAGACTTTACCTATATAGAGGATCTCATAGAGGGTATTTACAAGTGTTGTTCAAATCCTGAAGCTATCAATCAAACGTTTAATATTACATTTGGTGATGCAAGAAAAATAAATGACTTGCTTGGTATATTAAAATCTGAGTTCCCGAGTGTTAAGGTTAATTATATTGAAAGAGAAAAATTTATGCCTGAAAGAGGAACTTTAAATACAAGCAAAGCAAAGAAATTAATAAATTATGATCCAAAATTTAACATAGAAAATGGATATAAAAAATATATCTCCTGGTATAAAAGTTTTTGGAATAATATTAAAAGTTAATATTATTTATTTTTTTTTGATTTAACTAAGGATAAAATTGAATTGATGCCTTTAATTTTATTAAATTTATTCTGATCTATTTTTATTTCAAAATTTTTTTCTATCAAAGATAAAAACTTTAAATAGTTAAGACTATCATAGTTTGTTATATCGGAAATTAATAAATCGTTATTTAAAATTTTACTTATTTCATGTTTGTTTTTGATTCTAAAAGTTTTTAGGATTATTTTTAAAATTTCTTTTTTCATTTACTATATAATTTTTTAAGAGTTTTTTTTCGTCAATTTTTAAATTTTTACTTTTTGGCCAATTTTTAATTATTAAAAATTTATTTGGCAACATATAATTTGGTATATAAAGCGATAACTTAGATATTAGTTTTTTTTCATTAATATTTGACGATATAAAAGTTATTATTTTATTTTCTGAAACAATAGTATAAGCAGTATTTTTTGTTATTTTTTCAACTAAATTATTTATTTCTTCTAACTCAATTCTGTTTCCTTTAATTTTTACTTGATTATCCTTCCTTGTAACAAAATAATATTGTCCATTTATTAGTTTACAATAATCCCCAGTATAAAATTTTTTTTTATTTCCTTTAAATTCGAATTTTTTTTTATTTAAATTATTATTATTCAAGTAACCATTAGAAACTTGCGGTCCTTCAATAATTATCTCTCCATAATTTGATTTGTTCTTTACTTTATTAATTGAAAATTTTACACCTTTGATAGGCTTGCCTATCGCTGCAGTCGGATTACAGTAATTTTCAAAATTTTCTTTATTTAATTTTATGTCTGTGCATGAAACAGTAGCTTCCGTTGGCCCATAAGCATTTATTATTTTCACCGCCCCATTTTTTTTAAAAATTTTTTCTAGATGAATCTTTTTTAAAATTTCACCACAAAAAAACATTTTTTTCAAACTTCTCAAATCATTTTTTTTACAAAATTTACTATTAGTAATTATGTCAATTGTACTTGGAACGGAAATCCAATGTGTAAGATTAAATTTTTTTATAAATTTATTTAAAAATAATTTATTATAATCACCTCTTATAGGATAAAGGGTACCATTTCCGCATATGGTTCCATAAATATCTGCCACACTTAAATCAAAACCAATACTAGCGTGCTGAGAACATCTTATTATTTTATCATTAAAAAAATTTTTTGTAATATAAGAAATGTAATTATTTAATGATGACCTCGAAATTCTTACACCTTTAGGTTCGCCAGTGCTCCCAGATGTAAATATTATATAAGCGTCTCTATTACTTTTTAGTGGAATAAAAGAATTTTTTTTTTTTAAATTTAAAACTTTTTTTTCTGTTAGTCTTTTAATGTCGTAATTTAATTTTATTGAATGTTTAGAAATTAAAATATCTGCGGCCGAAATTTTTAAAATTGACTTTAATCTAGTGTTTGGTGTTAAACAATTGACCGGAATATATGTTGCCCCAGAAATAAGTGACGCAAACATTGAAATATAACAAATGTAATCAAATTCAGTCGATTCAAATATACAAATTTTCTTGAATTTTTTCTCTTTAATAAAATTGGCAAGATTAATTACTAATTTCCAAAAATCGGAATAAGTTAATTTTTTTTCACCTGATATAGCTAATTTATTAATATTTTTTTTTTTATTTTTTAAAAGTCTATAAACTATTTTCATGAAAGCAAAATTTTTGAATCTTTTTTTATTAGTTTTCTACAAATTGAATCAAATTCTCTAATATTAACAAAATAGCTTTTACCAAATTTTAGATTAGCTGATTTTGTTATTTCGTTAACTTTATTTGAAAAAAAAATTTTATTGAAGTTAAGTAAAACATTCTTTTTTCTTATTCCATAAATAATTTTTTGTTTAAAAGATTTAAAGCCAACTTTTATTTTTAGATAAAATTGTTTTTTAATTCTATATGCGGGATTTGACGCATCTTCTATATGATGTAAATATGTGCACCCCTGTCTTGCATCACATCCCAACAGTAAAAGTTTAAAATTATATTTAAAAAAAAGATCGAAATCTGATTTTTTACCGAAAGATTCGTAAACAGTTCTATTATCAAATATTGATTCCAATTTCCCTTTTATTAAGTGACTGTGAAATATGGAAGATGTTCTTTTTAATTTATATTTTTTAAAAAAAAAAATACTCAAAATACTGTTCTCTTTTTTCCCATAATCTTTTTTAATATTTATTAACTTTTTTTTATCTAATTCTGTGTTGTACAAGGGAATAGCCAATGTACCGTTGCGTCCAATTATTTTAAGAATACTATCAATAATTATTTTTGGAAGCTCAGAGTTATATACACCAAATTTTGAAATATCAGAATGTACGATCAAATTATCGTGTTTTTGAATATTTAAATCTTTTAGGTGCTCAATAACAATTTTTTTTACTTTTATTTTATTCATTGTATTTTAAAAAATTTATTATAAAAAAGGTTTTTAAAAAATGATACCATCAAACCAAACTTAAAATAAAAATAATTATATTACAAATTTTTTTTATGAAAGCTAAGATATTATGGTTCACAGGCCTCTCTGGCACTGGAAAAACTACTTTATCAAAAATTGTTAGAAAAATTTTGTTAAAAAAAAAGAAAAAAGTAAAATTACTTGACGGTGATATTTTTAGAAGAAAAAATAAAAACCCAAATAATTTTAGTAAAAAAAATATTTTGAAAAATAATTACTCTATTATAAAATACGTTCATTCAATTGCAGCTAATTACGATTTTATACTAGTTTCAGTCATTTCCCCTTTATCAATAACTAGAAAATTTGCAAAAAATGTTTTTAAAGATAAATATTTTGAGATTTTTGTATATTGCAAAATTAAAACTTTGGAAAAGAGGGACACAAAAAGCTTGTATAAAAAAGCTAAGTTAAATCTTATTGATAATTTAATTGGATATAATTCAAAAATAAAATACCAAAAATCAAATTACTCTGTTATTAAAATAAATACAGATAGATTAAACAAGAAAAAATGTGCTAGCCAGATAATGAAAAATATCCAAAAATTTATATGAGCAAAAATATTTATATTTATGGTGGATTGTATAAAACCGCCTCTGAATTTTTGTCTGAAAAATATTTTGAAGAATTAGACAAAAGAAATTTTACAATTTACTCTTCATATAAAAAAAAAAATAACTTCATCTACAAAAATTTTCTAAAAATAATTAACGGAGAATTAAGTTTGAATTTAGGAAAAAAAATAATGAGGGAATATTTTAATGATATTTTGACACCAAATATCTTGATATCATCTACTGGTTTTTTCGCTCATAGGTATACAGCACACCATGATGTTGAAAAAAGGTTTTTAATTATGGAAGATATTTTTGATAAGCCAAAATATATAATTATTATTAGAAATCAACTTACATCTATTTATTCTCAATGGCATGCCGGTTTAAAAAAAAGAGTTAAAGTGTCATTTAAAGATTACACAGATGCTGATATAAATTTCTTAAAATCTCAAAAACTACCTAGTTGTAAAGAATTAACCAACTATAGATGCTTCGACTACAATCAAATTCTTAAACCTTATATTAACTTGTTAAACGAAGATTCAAAAAGAGTAAATTTTTTAATTTATGAAGAACTAAAAAAAAACCCATCTACTTTTTTAAATAAAATTAATATATTTTTAACAGGCGAAAGTTTGAAAAAAGAAATTGATTATACTTATAAAAATAAAACAAATCCGCTGGAGGAAACCAATCTAAAATGTTTCTTATATTTCAAAAATTTTCACATATTAATACTTAACGTTATTTATATTTTTTTTAAACTTTTTAGATTTTTTGGCTTTAATTTAAATATTAAACCTCCTTATAAAAATTATAAATTTGAAAGAACGTTAAATTTATTTTCTTTATATTACTTAAATTTTGTTGAGAGATATATTTTTAAGTTTTTTTATTTAAAAAAAAATAAAAGTTACCACAAATCAAAAGCGGAAAGACTTGAAGATATAAAATTATTTTACAAAGGTAAAAATTTTTTACTAGAAAAAAAAATTAAAACAAATTTAAAGAAGTTTGATTATTATTAATTGATGAATAGAAAAATAAAAATTCTTTGTACTATTGGTCCAAAATCTCTAAAAAAAGATGTCATTTCATATTTTTTAAAAAATAACGTAGATATTTTTAGGATTAATATGTCTCATACATCAATAACTGAGCTTAGGAATAAAATTAAATATTTAAAAAAGTTGAGGGTAAAAAATATTTGTATAGATACCGAAGGTGCACAAGTAAGGACTTCTAATTCTAGAAAAAAATTTTTAAAAAGAAATACAATTGTCATATTAAACAAATTTAATTCAAACAAGAAAGGAATTCAATTGTATCCAAACTTCAATTTTAATTCTATAAAAGTAAATAGTATTATTAAAATCGGTTTTGAGGGATTAGAACTTAAAGTACTTAAAAAAACAGATTATCAAATCAATACAAAAGTTATTAAACAAGGAGTAATAGATAATAATAAGGGTGTCCATTTTAATCAAAAAATTACTCTTGATAGTCTTACTGCAAAAGATTTGGAAGCTATTGAACTTGGAAAAGAACTTAAAATAAAATACTTTGCTTTATCATTTGCTAATAGTTTAACAGACGTAAAATATTTTAGAAACCTTATAGGAAATAAAAGTTTTTTGATATCCAAGATTGAAACTAAAAGCGGTTATAAAAATATTAAAAAAATTACTAAAAATTCAAATGCAATATTAATAGATAGAGGAGATCTCTCTAGATATTATCCTGTAGAAACTATACCAATTATGCAAAAATTAATTTTAAAAGTTGCTAAAAGTTTTAGAAAAGATTGTTATATAGCAACAAATCTTTTAGAAAGTATGATTATAAACTTTTATCCAACAAGAGCTGAGAGTAATGACATTTTTTCTTCTTTGGAGTCAGGTGCGAAGGGTTTAGTACTAGCTGCAGAAACTGCAATCGGCAATTATCCAAAAGAGTGTGTCGATTTTGTTAACAAATGTATTATTAAGAGATATAATTTTAAAAATTTAAAAAAAATATATTAATTTTTTAATGAAAATTGCGTGTATACAATTATCAACAGGCGAGGATTATTATTCAAACATAAAACAAAACTTAAATTTAATAAAAAAAGCTATAAATAATAAATCCGATTTAATAATTACCCCAGAAGTTTCATCGATTATGACCCCTGATAGAAAAAAGCTCTATCAATATAGTTTTTCAATGTTTAAAGATCCTTTTTTAAAAGAAGTCAAAAAGCTTTCAAAAAAATATAGAAAGTGGATCATTATAGGATCAATTAGTGTCCTTGATAGGAAGAAGCTTAAAAATAGATCTATTGTTATCGATCCAAAGGGTAAGATCTTAGCTTTTTATGACAAAATAAACATGTTTGATGTAACTATTAATAGTAAAGAAAAATATCTTGAAAGTAAAAATTTTGCGAAGGGCAACAAACTTAAAATTGTTAAGTTGCCGTGGGGGAACTTAGGCCTATCTATATGTTACGATTTAAGATTTCCAGAGATGTTTAGAAAACTTTCTAAAAAAAACATTAGCTTCATTTCAATACCCTCTGCTTTTACAAAAAATACTGGAAAAAAACATTGGATTACATTACTAAAATCCAGGGCAATTGAGAATTTTTGTTATATTTTTGCACCTAATCAGGTAGGTAAAAACTATGAAAAAAGACATACTTTCGGACACTCGGCTATAATCTCTCCTGATGGGAAAATACTAAATTTAAAAAAAAAGGGAGTAGGAATTATATATTCAAAAATAGATACTAAATTACCTTTGAAATTAAGAAAGTTAATACCAACTATTTAAGTTTTACAATTTTAAAAATGAAAAATTCAATTATTTTATCTATAGTAAATTTATTATTTAAGGTTTTAATTAATAGAGGTTTTAAGAATTTTTATTTTGAATTACTAGATTTATTTGCTGTTGATCTTAAATACAATACTCGAACATTTGTTAGAAAAAATAATATTAAAAACAATTATGTTCCGTATTACACTGTAATTTTTAAAAAAAATGTACAAAAATTAAATAAAATTATATCTTTTAAAAACACTTATTTTATTGATCTTGGGAGCGGAAAAGGAAGAATATTATTGTCATCATCAGAATTAGAATTTGAAAAGATAATAGGAATTGAAAAAGACAAAAAATTATTTAATGAGTGTAAAAAAAATATTACTAAAAATAATCTTAATAAAAAAATTCAATTGATAAATGAAGACTTTACTAAAATTAAGATTAAAATTCCCCCCAAAAGAAATTTAATTTTTTTTTGGTACGGTTCAAGTAGTAGTTGTTTGCTAAAAAAAATTATATTTAATTACAAAAAAAAATTTAAAATTAAAAATATTTATTTTTATATAATACCAGATAAAGATGTACCTAATGACAAAAAAATTAAAACACTATATCACTTTAAAGATTTTAAAAATGATAAAACAAGAAATAGTAAAATTATTACCTTAAAATAAAATTACTAAACTTTTTTGTAATGCGAAAATTCAAAAATTTTTTCAATTTTTTGTTGTTCCCAACTAGATGATCAGCTTTGCTTGACTTATTTTCATACTTAATCTTAATTTTGTGACTGTTTTTACCTAGACATTTTTTTAAAATACTTTTTATACTAACTCCTATTGAAGAGCACAAATTATAGTTGCCACTATTTATATTCCTTTTACTTATAGAAATTATTGATTGAGTGATGTCATCTATATGCAAAAAATCTCTCTTTTGTAGTCCGTTTCCACTTATAACCACATTTTTTTTTAGTATTTGTCTTTTAAAATTTTCGGTCAATATATTTCCTCTATCATTAAAATAATTAAATAATCTAAGATTAATAGCTATTATATTATTTTCTATTCCAAATTTTAAAATTTTGGTTTCTGCAAATAATTTAAATTTTCCATAAACATTTTTTGGTTTTTTTTTAAAATTTTCGCTGATTTTTATATTTCTATAATTTAATTGATAAACAGCAGGGGATGAAAAATAAATAAGTTTTTTTACTTTTAATATTTTACAAATTTTTAACGAATTTTTTAATATTTTATTATTTTGATTAAAAAATATTTTATTGTTAGTATTGGAAAAATCTTTTGGTTGTGATTTGTAAAAAGCTAACAATACCGCAACTTTTGCTTCTTTTCCTACAAATTTATTGATATTTATTTTTTTACTAAGATCTTGTCTTATATAACTTTTTAGATTTTTACTAATTTCACGGTCAACAGAAATAACATTAAATTTTTTTATTAGGTTTTTTTTAATACTTTTCCCGATTAAACCTTGGCTTCCTATAATGGCAATTTTCAAATTAAACCTAGTTATATTTTTTTTTACGGTCTTTAGAAAGTTTTTTAAAAGTTTTTATAAATTTTTCTAAAGTATTGTCAATTATCTCTTTTTTTATAATAAACGGTGGCAAAAAAGAAGTTCTGTGAAACTTTGAATTTATAAGTATTTTGTAGTCGTTTAGCATAATATTTTTTAAATTTTGCGAAAATAAATAATTATTTTTTGTTTTATGTTCTAAAGCTATCGCGAAGCCTCTTCCCCTAACATTTGCAAATAATTGATTACTACTTAATTCTGAAAATAGTACTTTTTGTATGTATCTACCAGTTTTTTCTACATACTTTAATAATTTATTTTTTTTTATAATATCCAAAACTGCATGCGATGCAGCGATACCCAAAGAATGTGCTTGAAAAGTGTGTCCCAAATTTACTCTCCCTAAATTACTTAAAATTATATTTTCGTATTTCCTTTCAGACATAACAAAAGAGAACGGTATACACCCACTGGTAGTATTCTTTCCTACACAGACAAAATCTGGATTAATATTGTCCCAACTATAATTAAACATTTTACCACTTCTTCCCATGCCACAATAAATTTCGTCTAAAATTAAGTGAATGTTATATTTTTTACAAATTTTAGAAACACCTTTCCAGTATCCTCGTTGTGGCGGAACATCACCTACCAAAGATCCTAGTTGCGTTTCTCCAACAAAAGCACATATCGTATCTGGGTTGTTTTTTTTTATTTTGAGCTCGAGTTCATTTAGTGATCTCTCTAAATGCTCTGTATTTGTCTCATTTTCCATTTTCCCCATTGACAATTTTGAATTGTATTTTGTGTAAATATTATTCTGAGATATTTGAATAGTTTTGTTTTTCATTCTTTTAAAAACTTCAAAAATATCAATTGTAGTAACTGATAATGGACTTAACATTGCGCCGTGAAAAGATTGTGATCTATTAATAAATTTTACTTTTTTAGGATTACCCTCTGATACGTGCACTTGGTAGCTTAATTTCATTGCTGCTTCAATTGCTTCACTACCACTGTTACCAGAATACCATATCTTTTTTGACTTATTTGGCGAATAATTAACTATCTTTTTTGATAATTTGTCAACCAAAGGATTATTAAATTCATTGTAATCTGCATGACAAAACTTACTCATCTGTTTCTTTATAGCTCTTAAAATCTCATCATTGTTATGACCCAATGATGCGAATCCAGTCCATCCACTTGTAAAGTCTAGTACTTTACCCAGATTTTTTAGGTACAAGAATTCATTTTTTGCATATCTTATTGTTGGTATAGTTTTGGATTTAAATTTTTTAAAGGTATACATTTCTTAAAGAGTGTTTTATCAATAATTTAATTTATACACATTATATTTAAAATGAAAATTTTAATTATTGGTTGCAACGGATTTATTGGTAAATATTATAAAAAATTCTCTAAATTAACGAATTTAATATCAAGTAGTTCAAAAAAAAATAGCAATAATATCTATTTTAACATTATGTCACATGATATTCAGGATGTTATAGATAATCACAACATAACCCATACAGTTTTTCTCTCAGCAATTTCAGACCCGGTTGATTGTTTGAAAAATAAAAAATTAAGTAATCTTTTTAATATTACTATGACAAAAAAAAACTTAAAAATATTAATAAAAAACAAAATTTATTTCATCTTTTTTTCTTCTGAGTATGTATTTAGTGGTCTAAATGGTTATTATTCGGAAAAATCGAAAACAGGAAATAATCTTTTGTATGGAACACAAAAAATTAAAATAGAAAAATTTTTGAAAAAACAAAATTATAAAAATTATTCTATATTAAGACTTGCAAAAACGTACGGAGACGAAATAAATGACAAAAGTATATTTATGACCTTTTTAAAAGATTATTTGAACAATAAAAGAAATTTTATTTTTGCGGACGATCAGTTTTTCAGTGCTTTATACGTAAAAGATTTAGTCAAAATCATAGATATATTTATAAAAAAAAAAATACCTGGGATCTTCAACGTTTGTGGAAATCAGAACTATTCTAGAGTAGAGTATTTAATAAAAACAGCTAAAAAGTTTAATTTGCAAACCTGCAATATTTCAAAAACTAAATTTAAAAAACTTACAAATATTAAAAATATACCACTAAATGTAACTATGAAAAATAAAAAAATAAAAAAATTGTTAAAATTTAAATTTACAAATTTTGAGAAATATTTAGAAATTATATACAAAAAATATGGCAGTAAATTTTAAAAAAAAAGCAACTTATTTAGCATTCAGAAATAATATTAAGATAATAAGTGAAAAAGAAATAAAGAGACTTATTAATAATAAGGAAAATAGAAGAATATGTTTGCATAAAAAAATAAATGATAGACATCAAGAAATGTTTATTTTCCAAAAAAAAAAAAATTTTTTTCCGCCAAAAAAAAATTTAAAATCTGATCAATCATTTTTAATAATTAAAGGAAAATTACTTATATTGGTATTTAATAACAAAGGTAAAATTAGAAAAAAGATTATATTAAAAAAAAATGGAACATTTTATGCAAGAATTAAAAAAAATATTTACCATTGCGACATTCCCATATCTAAATATTCTATACATCTAGAAACAAAAAATTGTATATTTAAAAAAAATATAAATAGAATTGCAAAATTTAAATTTTGTCCTAAGTCAATACTTAAAAAATATTAATTTTAAAAAATTTTTATGAGAATATTAGTTACAGGAGCATCTGGATTTATTGGATCAAGAATAGCACACTTTCTTTCAAATAAAAATTTCAAAGTGATTTGTAATTATAATAAAAAACCTGTAAAAATAAAATCAGTCTTAAAAGTTAAAATTAAAATCACAAAAAAAATAAGTATAGACGGTCCAGTTGACACGATTATTCATTGTGCATCAAAAACACCTGTTAATTCTAACAACAAAAAAGACACATATATTCAAAATGTAAATATGATGAAAAATTTAATTAAATTAAGTAAAATTAAAGGAGTAAAGACATTTATTTTCCTTTCATCTGTTTCTGTATACGGTTTAATAAAAGATCAAACGTTATTCGAGAGTTATAAACCGTATAAACCCAATAGTTATGGGAAATCTAAAACAAAATGTGAGCTAATGTTGAGCAGATATTGCCGCAATTCAAATACCAAATATATGGTGATTAGACTACCGGGTGTAGTAGGTGAAGGTTCTCACAGTAATTTTATTACTGAAATTTCAAAAAAAATACAAAAAAATGAGTTAATAAATGTAACCAACAAATATAATTATTTTAACAACGTTGTTTATGTAGATGATTTGTCTAAATTTATTTTAAAATTACTCAAAAAAAAAAATTTTAAATCTAATATAGTTAATTTAGGATCTAAGAATAAAATCAAAATTTTTGAATTAATTGATTTAATTTATAATATGTTAAATATAAAAAATAAAAGAATTAAATGGAACAATAATCATTCAAATTCTTTTACAATTGATATTAAAGAAGCAGTGAAAAGTGGATATAAGCCCAGTACAGTGAAAAAATCTTTGAAAAATTATTTGAGTAAATTAAGTTACAAATTATAGTTTAATCTTAAATTCTTCCCCAACTATCGGTCCATCCCACCTATCATTTTCAAGAATTTTCTTAATTTCTAAAGCTTGATATATACAATCATCAATATCTACCTCGTATCTATAACTACCAGCTCTTCCTATAGAGAAGCAATTTTTAGAAAATTTTTTAAAATATTTTTTTGCTATCTTTTGTTCTGATTTTATCGGCAAAGGGTAATATCTTCCATTTAATGAAGGAATTTCCATGCCAATCAAACTGGTTTTAGATTTATGTTTTGTAAACTTTTTGTACTCGACCAGTCTTGTAAAATTTTCTTGATTTGGATAATAAAGAAAAAATACATTTTTAGGAAATACTTCTTTAGTAGGAAAAACTATTTTTATAAGATCTCTTCCAATAAATTTAAGTTTACCATAAGAGTAATTAAATAGTGTATCAGGGGATATAGTATTAATTAATACATCGAATTGAAATTTTTTTTCTCCAATAAAATAGCTTTTATTCCTC
>MDTG01279698.1_pt1 | contig 16909 bp, 16 predicted proteins | sample 811421 | NCBI WGS metagenome assembly MDTG01 (sample SAMN05326645, study PRJNA326480) | marine metagenome | isolation source: seawater | place: Pacific Ocean: South East | collected 2011
AGTTAGATATTTCAGATAAATGTGTTGGTGTTGAATTTACAGAAAATTACACTGATATATTAAATAAAAAATACCAAAAAAAAATAAAATTTATAAATACAGAAATTTTTTTTAAGAAAAATGAATACAATGCTTCATTTGATTTTATCTTTCTAAATGATGTTTTAGAACATGTTCCCTATCCAAAGGAATTACTTATTAATTTAAGTAATAAACTTAAAAAAGGAGGCAAGTTTATAATCACAGGACCAGTAGAAGAAAATTATAATTTAATTTACTACTTTTCAAAAATGATAGGGCACATTAAGAATCTTTTTAAAATAAAAAATACTTTTATTCCCTATCATTTATATAGAACCTCTAATTTTTCACAAAAATATTTATTTAATAAAGTATTAAATTTTAAATTATTAAGTTATGAAACATATGAAACTGGATGGCCTTATAAAAATAATGGCCTAATTAGAAACATTATTTCAAATATAAATTTTTTTGTTTTCCCCAAAAAAAAATCATTATAGAAATAATAGATTTATTGGAGTTTTAGAAAAAATAAATTGAAACCTTTTGTTTATTTATCACACGATGGCTTAATTGATCATATTGGTCAATCGCAAATACTTCCATATTTAAAAAAATATTCAAAGATGACTAAAGTACATCTCATAACATTTGAAAAAAAATTTAATTTAAAACATGCATATAAATTAAAAAACTCATTGGCTAACTATCAAATAAATTGGGTTATTCTCAAATATAATAAAAGTATTTTTTTGAAGTTTATTGATTTTTTAAAAATGACATTTTTAACAATATATTTAATTAAAAAATTTCATTTAAATATTATTCACTGTAGAAGTTATTTTCCAACAATTAGTGTATTCTTCCTTAGTTTTATTTTTAAATTTAAATACATATTTGATATAAGAGATTTTTGGGCAGACGAGGGTATTGAAATTAAAAATTTTAAATTTATCTATAAAATAATTAAATATCTTGAAGGAAAGCTTATTAAAAAATCTTCACATATAGTATGCTTAACTCAAAAAGCAAAAATTTATATAATAAATAAATATAAAAAAAAATATAATTTATCAAAAAATAATATTTCTGTAATACCATGTGGTACTGATTTTGATTTGTTCAATCCAAATAATCTAAAAAAAAACTACTTAAATAATATAAAAAGAAAATTAAAATTTAAAAATAAAAAAATTCTTCTATATTACGGTTCTGTTGGTGAAAATTATTTAATTAATAAAATGATCTATTTTTTTAAATCAATAAACAACTATAGGAATGACTGGATCTTTTTTTTTGTTGTTAATAATGATAAAAATTTATTAAAAAATATTTTATTAAAAAAAGGAATTTCTGAAAAAAATTTTAGAATTATAAACTCTCCAAGAAATAAACTACCTTATTATCTTTCATTTGCTGACTTATCTATTTTTTATTACAGAGAAGGCATGAGATCGCTAGGGTGTTCACCTACTAAATTAGCTGATTTATTTGCTATGGGTATTCCCATAATAACCTCTAGATACTTAGGTGATATGGATAAAATTATTAAATTTGAAAAAAATAAATCATTATTAATTGATAATATGTCAAAATCATTAATTAATATGAAAGTTAATAAAATTACTAATTACAATCAAAAAATTAATATTCGTCAAAATAGTAATTATTTTAATTATGAATATGGTTTAAAAAAATATATTAGCATCTATGAGTCTTTAATTTAAAAATGACAAATGTATTGATTTTTAGTGGTGGCAGAGGTTCAAAAAATCTCATTTCTTCATTACAAAAAATAAAAAAAATAAGTTCAATTAATACTTTAGTTAATACATATGACGATGGAAAATCCTCAGGAATAGTAAGAAAAATCTTTGATATGCCAGGTCCATCTGACGTACGAAAAGTTCAAGAACTATATTTAGATAAAAGTACATCTAATTATAAAATCTATAAAAAAATCTTTGAAAAAAGAATTAATTATGATTTCAATAATTTTATTTTTCAACTTAAAAAATATTTAGAAAAAAATAACCAAGATTTATTTGGAATTCAAATTAAAGATAAAATACTTAATAAAAAAATTAAAAAATATCTAAATACCTTTTTGTTAAAAATAAATAAAAAAAAATTTTACTCAAAAGATTTTTCTCTAATAAATTTAATTTATGTAGGTGCATATTTTTTTTATAAGAAAAATTTAAATAAATCAATTGAAAATCTATCCAAATTATTTGAAATAAAACAAAAAATTTATTCTTGTGGTAATCAAAATCTTTTTTTATGTGGTATAAACTTTAAAAACAAAGTCTTTAACAGTGAAGCGGAAATTGTAGAACAAAGGTCTAATGTAAATATGAGAGAAATATACTTAACAAAAAAAAAATTAAATTTAGATAATTTAAACAATGAGACTAAAATTAAATTTATTAAATCAAAAGCAACTAATGACACAATCTCACCCGAGGCTAAAAAATTAATTAGAGATACCGATATAATCATATATTCTCCGGGGACTCCTTTCTCATCTTTATATCCATCTTTTTTTTGCAAAGGTATAGGTAATGAAATAAGTAAAAATAAATCAGCAAATAAAATTTTAATTACAAATATTGGAAGCGATTATGAAACTCCTCACTTTAAAGCCAAGGATTACATAAAAAATACTTTAAAATATTTAAAAATGAACTCTAAATCCATTAAAGATAATGACTTAATAACTCATGTAATTGTTAATCTGCCAAAAAGAATTACAAAATCTCATGTTAAGCCCATATTGAACAATTTTATAAAAAAAAATCATATAATCAAATTAGATAACTTCGAAATACGCGATAAAAAGGGCATTCATTCTGAAATAAAACTTAAAAAAATATTAAAAGATCTTATTCAGTAGATGAGTACCATAGCAATCATAGTTACTCATAATAGACTTGATTGCCTTAAAAATTGTTTATCACACTTAAATAATCTAAGCTCCATGCCTGATAAAATTTTAGTTATTGACAATAACTCTTCTGATGGAACCCATGAATATCTATCATCCAATCAAATAGATTTTATTCATTCTGAGGTTAACACAGGATCAGCTGGTGGCTGGAATCTAGGTATAAATTATGCTCTGAATAATTCATATGAATTTATATGGCTAATGGATGATGATGGGTATCCAGATAAACATTCGTTAGAAAACTTAGAAAAAATTCTTAAATCTTCCAATGAAATTGTTTGTTTATCAAGTCTTGTTATAGATTGTTCTAATTTAAATAAATTAGCTATCCCTTTGCCAATTTTAGATTATAAAAAATTACCTATTCTTTTAAGTTTAAAAAGAAAAATCTATTTAAAAAATGATAAAATACTTAATAAAGATAGTTTATATGAATTTGCCAATTTTTTTAATGGCGCTCTTATAAAAACTAAAGCTATAAAAGAAATAGGATCTATTAATAAAGATTTTTTTCTTTATGGAGAAGAGGTAGATTTTTTTTTTAGACTTCGACAAATAGGAAGAGTATATACACTCAATTCTGCTATACACTATCATCCTAATATAAATAAACCTTGGACATTAATAAAAATTTATTTTTATTTGAAAAATTCAATAATATTAAATTATAAATACTACGATAAACCTTTTTTGAGATCATTAGCTAATATATTTATTATCTATGTAAGAGTATTTAAAAATAATGGTTTTTTATTTTTTTCTAAATTATTTTTATTCAAACATATGAACTTAATATATTCAGCTATTTATAGAGGCTTTAAGGGCAAAATTGGCAATGACTACAAAAGCTAAAATTGCAGTATTAATTCCAGCTGCTGGATCAGGAACTAGATCAAAATTAAGCTATCCTAAATCTCTACACAAAGTAAAAAATACGCCAATTATTGTTAGGATAATAAATAAAATAAAAAAATATGATCTTTGCCCAACTATAATTGTAAATAAAAAAAATCATATAAGGTTTAAAGAGACAATTAATATGAGTCGAAGCAGTAAAGTTGAATTTTTATTTCAAAATAAACCGACTGGCATGGGAGATGCTGTGTTAAAATTTAAACAATCTAAATTTTATAAAGAGACAGAAAATATATTGTTAATATGGGGAGATATCCCTTTTATCAAAAGACAAAATATAGATAAATTAATTAAAACACATATTGCTCAATCAAATTTTATGACAATACTAAGTTTATACTCAAAAAAACCCTACACTTTAATCAAAAAAGATAAAAATGATTTCGTAAAAGAAATAATTGAAACTAATAGAAATAATTTTAACTTCAAATATGGCGAAAGGGATATTGGAATTTTTATTTTTAAAAAAACATTACTTAATTATTTAAATAAGAAGCAAAGTATCAAAGAGCATAATTTTCTATATATAATTAATACCCTTTACAAAAAAAAATATCATATTAAAAGTTTACCAATAGCAAGTAATAAAGAGGCTATATCGCTTAATTATATTTCAGATTTAGAAGACAAATTATGACACCATATTTTATCATCTATTTTATCTTTACAATTTTAGCTTTAAGTGAAAATTATCGCCTAAATATAATAGTTGATAACAAAAATTTAATAAGGTTTTTAGGCATTGGAATAATCTTGTTATTTATGGGTCTAAAATATCATGTAGGTGGAGATTGGGGATCTTATACTAATTATTTTAACGATTCTTTATCTTTAAAAATCAATATCAAAAATATTTCTAATGATTATGGATTTTATTTAATGAATTTCGCAATAGCATATTTTGGATTAGATTTTTATTTTTTAAATTTAATATCTGCTTTAATTTTTTTATTTGGAATCCACTCTATATCAAAACAGTATGTTAATTACTGGTTATTTATAATTATTTTAATGCCTTACTATATTTTTATAGTTGGAATGGGCTACACTAGACAGTCAGTATCAATTGGTTTTTTTTTAGTAGCTTTAAGTTATTTATTTAAAAAACAAAATATAAAATCAATAATTTACTATTATCTATTAATATCTATGGCTTTATTATTTCATAAATCTGTGGCTATTTTTTATATATTACCACTTTTCATAATTAGAATTACTTTTATTAAGACCATACCAATAATTTTATTAACTTTTTTAATTTCTATTTTCTCTCTTTATTTTTTATTTAACTCAAACATTATTATTAAACTTACTTACTTTTTTGAAAACTCTTATTCATCTTTTGGGGGCTATTTAAGAACATATATATTAGCATTTCTGGCCTTTTTTTACTTAGTTATAATTGATAAATTAGATCTTAATATTGAAAGAAAAAAGATAAGTAAAATAATTAGTTTTTATATATTATTTCTAAGTATCTTTATTTTATTTTCACCATCTACTGTAGTAATAGATAGGCTTCTTTTGTATTTTCATTTTTTATACGCTGCAATTATTCTAATTCTTTATGAATATTCCAAAAATATTTATACAAAAAATATTTTGATTTACGGATCTATTTTTATAGGAAACTTTTTTTTATTTACTTGGTTTAACTTTGCTGATAACGCTTTTAGTTGGGTGCCATATAGCATATATAAACTATAAATAATGGAAGAAAAAAATAATTTATATTTCGATTTTACCGATATACTTAATGAATTAAAAAAAAAGAAAGTAAGATTTATAATTTTTACTTTTATTTATTTTCTTTTGATATCTCTAGGCTATAACTATTCAAATAATATTTTTAAATCTTATAAATACATTCAAATAAAAATCGATATTTCAAAATATTCAGATCTACCTACCCATTATTTAAATTTAAATAATCTTCTTTTTTTAAACCAAAGATTAAAAATAGAAAAAAAAGATTTTATTAAAATTTATTTTGAACAAGACAACCACAGAAAATTTTATGTAGATAACTCGATAATAAATAATGATAATTCTTCATCAATAAAATTATTTTTCGAAATTTCTCAAATAGAGAGAGCTGATGAGTCAAGTATAACTATATCAATTAAAAATGATAATAATTTAGATATGTTTGATAAGTCAACTCTCCCCAAATTATTAAATTTTTTAAATAAAGGCATTCATCAAGAAATAGAAAATCAAATTTTAAATTTTAATAACTCTCTTGAAATACTTGAAAGTACCTTAATAACTAAAAAGAATTTTTTCATAGAAAATAAAGATAAATCAGATTACTTTTTTGACAATAACTATGTTCCTTTATTTTTATCTAATCAAAAAATAATTAATGATTATGTTCAAAAGGGTTCATACAACATTTATAAAAATATCTCTCATGAATACAAGGATGTTTCAAAAAATCCTTTTAAAACTTTTGATAAAATCAAAATTATAATTATTATATTTATCACATATCTAACTATAATTATGATAAGTCTAATATTGTCTATTGGTAGTAATCTAAAAAAGAGAAATGGTTAATAATCTATTCTATAAAAAATATATACAAGAACTATCTAGTTCTGTTGATTTTTCCAATAAAGATTTAGATATAATTAATAAAATTTTCGAAAAATTTAAAAAGGTAAAAAAATCAAATAATAAAATTATATTTATAGGGAATGGGGGAAGTGCGGCTATATCAAGTCATGTTTCTGTTGATCTAACTAAAAATGCTAAAGTTAGATCTATTTGTTTTAATGAAGCTGATTTGATCACATGTTTTTCTAATGATTACGGTTATGAAAATTGGATGTCTAAGGCTTTAGATTTTTATGCAATTAAAGGGGATTTAATAGTAATAATATCTAGCTCAGGTGAGTCAAAAAATGTTTTGAATGCAGGAAAATGGTGTAACAAATATAAATTTGAATTCATTACACTTACTGGAAATAAAAATATTAACAGCCTTATGAAAATCAATAAAAAAGGATTAAATATTTGGATAGACTCGAAAGCATATAATATAATCGAACTATCACACTTATTAATTTTATTAATGCTAGTTGATAAGTTAATAGGTAAAGTAGAGTATAAAAATCTTTAAAAATTCTCTAAAAGACCTGCAGTAAATTTTTACCTTTATCTTTTCTAAGTTTATTATTTTTAAATCTTTAAATGCTTTTAGAATTGCCAATCTGTGATGCCCATTTAATACAATAAAACACTTATCTAATCTTCTTACTTCAATTAAACCTTGATACTTACGATTAAGGTAATTTATTTTCTTTTCATTGCCTTTTTCATTTTTCTCAATATGGGTGTGACTTGATATTTCAAATTCATTGATGGTTTTTGATGTTTTTTTACCCAAATAACCATATTTATAAATACTTTTAATTGTTTGTATGAATCTCTGAGCCTGAGTTGTGGGTTCTGCATAAATCCAGTCTTTACCCCCATCTCTAGGAATTTCATCAATCTTTTTTGATATTAATTGGAAATATTGGGACTTAATTATTTCAGTATCAGAAATATTAAAACTTTTTTCAAGAATTTGTTTTGTAAATTTATATCTATACTCTAGTCCTAAAAAGGTATTGTTTTCATCGCAGGAGTAAAATGTATAAGGGTAGGAAGAAGTTAATGTACTTTTATATAATGAATTTAAATTTATTTTGAGGTTAAAGTACATAAAAAATAATGTATGCTAAAAAACAAATAATAAAACAATTTTAATAACTAGATAAAATTTTATTTTTTAATGAAAGCAATAGTAACAGGCGCAGCAGGATTCATTGGTTCTAATATAGTTGATAGACTAATTGAAAAAGGGTTTGATGTAGTTGGTGTTGATAATTTAATAGTGGGTAATAGAGAAAATATTAACCAAAAATGTGATTTTCATAATATAGATTTTAGAAATTTTAAAGAATTAGAAAAGGTGACTAATGGTGCTGATATTTTTTACCATATAGGTGCTCTATTGCCTATAACTAGACCACCGTTTGAGGATACTGTATTTCATGAGGAAGTTAATGTCACAGGTACTATTCAAGCAGTCAAAGCTTGTGTTTCAAATAATGTTAGAAAATTTGTTTATGCAAGTACTTGCGCTGTCTATGGAGAAGCCACATCTTTTCCTACTAAAGAAACTGATAAAATAAAACTTCAAACTAGACCTTACTCAATACAAAAATATTGTGGAGAACAAATTGCTTTATTGCTATGTAATAGACATTCTATTCAATGTTCATCTTTGAGATATTTTGCCACTTATGGTCCTAGATGTTTTTATCCTGAGAAAGGATTTAACTCTTACAGCCCAGTTATAGGAATATTTCTCAATCAAAATAAAAATGGTAAACCATTGACCGTAACAGGTGATGGAAGTCAAAAAAGAGATTTTATATATGTAGATGATGTTGCCAGAATAACAATGGAAGTTGGTATTAGCGAAAGGGGCAATCAAGATATATTTAATGTTTGCTCCTCAACAAATATATCAATTTTAGAGCTAGCAAAAAAAATATCAGATAATATTGAATTTATTGATAGAACACATGGTGAAGTAGATCTCACCCTAGGAGATAATAGAAAATTACAAGATTATTTTGACCTAAGACCAGAAATTGATATAGATACTGGCATTAAACTTTTTGAAAAGACTCTATAAAGACTTTAATTTAATACAACATGGGTATAGTTGAAAAAATTTTATCTAGAAAAAAAATAGAGGAAGAATCTGTAATATCAACAGATTCCCTCTCTGTTGAATTATCAGAAAACTTCCATATTCATTACAGAAATTCTAGATATGAATTGGATCATAAAGAATGGAATGAATTATCAAAAAAAATTTTCATTTCTTATTTAAAATGGTTAATTTTGTTTAAACCTAAATCAGGAGATATAGACCATAGCGGTAAGCAAATATTTCTAGGTAATTCAAAAAAAATTGGTGGTAACCCCGGAGAATTTAATGACTATGTTCGGTCAGATGAAATCAGAATAGAATTACAAAAATGGGCAGATTATGTTCACTTACATTATAAATGGCTAAGGTTAGAATTTTCTATAAATGAATTCTTAGATTTTGCAGATACTGTAGGAGATGCCAAAAAAGAACTTCTTAAGAATTTTAAAATTAATGAATTACCAAAAAGAGAGGGAAAATATCATTATCCATGTCCTAGGGGAAGAGTTAACAAAAAAGATAATATATTTTGGTCTGAATCAGGACAAGATAGCTATTTAGATGATAAACATAAGTCTATTTATTTAGATAAAATAGACGAAAGTTTAATGAATAAAGAAAAATTGCTTCCAAAAAATAATTCTTTCTCTAATTTAATCTGTAAGTTTTTACTTAGGTTCCCTATCATTGGCAAAATAATAGGAATAAAATTAAAATAAATGAAAAAAGTCCTAATATTAGGTGGCGGATTTGCTGGGTGTACTTCTGCTTACCTACTAAAGAAAAAAAATTTTGATGTTACTGTCATAGAAGCTGGCTCAAATCCAGGAGGGGGGGTATGGACTAATTTTTACTCAGGCCATCCTTACACCTTTGGTCCTAGAATTTTTTTTACTAAAAACAATGATGTCATAAATTTATTAACTAATTTAATTGAAATGAGGCAGTTTGATACAATTTCAATGTCTTTTGTAGAAGAGGACTCAAAATTATACAATTACCCTATTCAGTATGAAGATATTAATAAAATGCCAGACTCCAATGAAATAAATTCCCAGCTAGCGAATATTGAAAAAACAAAAATAACTACAAATAACTTTGAAGATTATTGGATTAGCGCTATTGGCAAAAATCTTTATCAAAAATTTGTAAAGAATTACTCAAAAAAAATGTGGGGTATTGAGTCTAATAAGCAACTTATTGCAAATTTTGAATGGGTCAATAGAGGAACCCCAATTAGAAAAGAAGATAAAAGGCTTTATCAAGATCAATATCAAGGATATCCAGTATCTATTCAAGGATACAACGATTATTTTAAAAAGTGCCTTGTAGATATAAACTATATTCCAAATACAAGAGTTTCTGGTTATGATTATGAAAATAATAAAATTTATTTATCTAACAAAGAATTTCTTACAGCCGACATAATTATTAATACCATTCATGTTGATAGTCTTTTCAGTAATATTTTTGGTAGATTAAAATATTGTGGAAGAGATTTTATACCTATTTGGCTTCCCACTGAATATGCCATGCCCAAGGAAATAACTTGGATACATTACACTGGTGATGAGCCTCATACGAGAGTTACAGAATTTAAAAAAATTACTAACTATAAGTCTGATAGCACTTTATTGGGTATTGAAATTCCAAGTAATAGGGGAAGATACTATCCAATTCAGAGTGAACCAGAATTAAAAAAGTTTCAGCAATACAAAGAACTATTTCCTAATAATTTCTACTCAATAGGAAGGATGGGGAAGTTTATTTACCAAGGAATACCTGATGCAATTGAAGATTCTATTAATTTAAGCAGAATTCTATGAGTAAAAAAAAAAGATATGTTGTTACAGGTGGCGCAGGCTTTATTGGTTCCCATATAGTTGATTTATTAATAAAACTGAATCATAAGGTAACTGTTATTGATAATCTCTCAACTGGATCAATTAAAAATTTAAATCCCTTAGCCGATTTTGAAAAATTTAATTTAAGTAACTATAAAAAATTAGTCAAATCATTCAATGGTTGTGAAGGTATCTTCCATCTAGCTGCATTGCCAAGAATACAACCTTCTTTTGAGGATCCTATATTACATAATAATGTCAATATTAATGCTTCATTAAATATTATAAATGCAATGAAAGAAAGCTATGTGAAAAAGATTGTTTTTTCATCTACCTCTGCGTGTTATGGTAATCCAATTGAAATTCCTACAACTGAAAATTGTCCAGTAAGTTTTATAAATCCATATGCTTTACAAAAATATACAAGTGAACAATATATATTAATTTTATGTAAAAAATTTAATCTAAAATCAATCTCTCTAAGGTATTTTAATGTCTATGGGCCTAGGTCTTTCAATCCTAAAAATAAACTTTCTGCATATAGTTCTGTTGTTGGAATTTTTAATTATGCTAAATTAAACAATCTTCCAATAAAAATTACAGGAAAAGGCAATCAAAGAAGAGACTTTGTTCATGTATATGATGTAGCTAACGCAAATTATTTAGCAATGAAATCTCAGGTTAGTGATATGATATTTAACGTAGGTACGGGCAAAGATATAACTATTAAAAAGTTATCATATTTTTTTACCAAACAACCAACTTTTATAAAAGCAAGAGGTGGTGAGGCAAACATCACATGTGCCTCTATCAAAAAAATCCAAAAAAATTTAAAATGGAAACCTAAAATTGATTTGAAAAAAGCTATTCAAATAGGAATTATCTAATTAATCACTTATATTGAAAATACTTTCGACAGTTTTATGTAATTTAGAAACATCTATAGACTCACTATTGGCTATTATTTGAGTACTTAAACCAGCATAGACGTTTCCCAAAAAAGAAATCAAATACTGATCTTTATTTAAATAATTTAATAAGGATGTGATACTAAAATAAGCATCACCAGAACCTAAAGTATCTTTAACGTTATCAAAGAAAACAGGAGTTTTTATAAAATTTTTACCTTTTCTTTTAAATAAAGATCCGTTCGTACCTAAGGTAATTGATACATCAGATTTTTTATTCATCTTTTTTATAAGTAGCTCAACCGATGAGTATCTATCTTTAAAACCATATCTTGCCTCTTTTTCATCTATACAAAGATAATCATAGAAATTATTATATTTATCAAATGTATTAAAACCATAATTTTCTGAATTAGATTGTACGTTTAAACATTTAAATTTTTTTATTTTTTTAAGAAGTGCTAAAGTTGATTTTTCAAATAGACCATGCCCAAAATCAGCAATCATTAAAATATTATTCTTTTTAATATTTTCATTTATTTTTTTTTCTAGTTTAAGTCTACTTTTATCTTTGTAGTCATGATTTAATTCAACTACTTCAAATATTTTTTGATTAGCTACATTTGAAAAATATCTTGTTTTTCTTGGAGTAATTATGTCTTCATCAAAAATTTCAATATGATGAACTTTTTTATGTAATTTATTTTTTTTTGTATTTTTATAATACTTTTCATTACCATTAATAGTTATAAGTGTAACTTTACATCCTAATTTAATTAAATTATTTGCAATTGCCATTGATCCACCAGCATAATCAATAGTTGATGTTTTTTTTACAGCTATTGAGGGATTCTTTGAAGAAATTCCTATTGGATTACAATTAATGTATGAGTCAACAATGGGTTCACCTAAAATAGTAACTTTTATATTTTTTAATTCATCGATGGCATCGTGTATTTGATCTAAAGTTATCTTTTTTTTAATTTGGCGGATATAATCTTTATTTTCATTAGAAATAGTTGAAGAATAATCATTAAGTATTCTTGTAGAGCTAAATGTTTCTTCTGCAGTGTAATGAATTTCACCTTTATTTTTCTTTAGAGCTGTAATTTCTTTAAAAATACCTTTAGTCTTATCAAGAGAATTATTTTTGTAGTCTTTTCCTTTAACGTATATATCAGGCTTCAAAGCATTTATTACCTCAATCCCAGTTTGGTAATCACTTAAACAAACAAAATCCACAAACTCATTAAAAGAAATTTGATTTAATCTTTGATCTTGTTTGTAGAAGGGCCTATTTGGACCTTTATTAACAAATTTGTCAGATGTGACTGATACTACTAAAATATCTCCAAATTCTTTAGCTTTTTTAAAATGCAAAAAATGCCCATAATGTAAAAAATCAAAAGTCCCATGACATAAAATGACTTTCGATTTTTTAAACTTTTGTCTGATTTTAACTAATTGTTCAAAATTAATAATTTTATTATTTTTCATAATTATTCTTTAATTAATATCTAAGACTTTATATAGATTTATTTTTACATATTTTATCATAATAACTTTCAAAGACCTCAAATAATTTTTCGGGTTTTGGGTTAACCCCATACTCTGTGTAATAAAAAATTTTTGAATTTAAAGGATTTTCAGTTTTGCAAATAACTTCTCTGTCTTTTTCTGGTCCAGCCATAAAAGTCGGGCAGCCATGTTGTAAAGATAAATTACATGATCCAGATCTCCCATGAATCGCCATTTTAGCTATATCTAAAAAAGCTAATTGTAAATTCAAAATATCGTCTTTTTTCTCATTGATAATATTAATTAAGTTAGGGGTATTTTTTTCAGATGAAAAAAAAGCTCCTTCTGGAGTTCCGGTTACTATTATCAAGGCATTATATTTTTCAATTAATAATTTAATAAATGAACGCCAATTTTCTTCGGTCCAATTTTTATCATTTCTTCTGATAACTCTTCTTCTTGGAAAAAGTATGAAAATCGGTTTGTTCGTTATATCATATGAATATAAAATTTGATTTCTTTTATCTATTCCTTTAGCAGTAGGTTTTAAATTAACCCAAGATTGATCTGATATATTTGGTTTCTGAGGATTGTATAAGTCTTTAATTTCTCTATCTACTGGATTAAGCAGTAAGGGGTCTTGTATTTTCTTTCCTGGATTATTATTGAAGCTTGATATGTAATTATAAAAGTTAATAGATTTCTTCTTATTCATTTTTTCAAAAAAAATATTGATTTTATTTTGGAATCTATAATACATTTTTCTTGTATTTATTTTTTGAGGATAGTTATTGATACGTAAAACTTCTTGATCTTTGAATCGTTTATCAAAATAGTTAATTAAATCTTTCATTTGAGAAAATATTTCTTTTTGTTTTTTAAGATCAAATAACTCCCAATCTACAAAATAGTCTCTCTCAGAAAAATTATTATCTAAATAAAATTTTGGTAGACTTATAAATTCGTCAGCAAATTCATATAATGGTTCCCTTCCAGGAAAAGATGAGACAATAAAATAACTATTAGGATATATTTCTTTTTTGATCTTCCTTAACCAAGCATGCCACCACACAAGCTCCCAACCAAACTCACCCACAAATGGTCCTGCGAATATTTTCAATTTTTGATTATTTTGTTTTTTATGGAGTTAAAATATTTCATTGGATAATATTTAATTTTGTGTTTGAAGTGCCATCCTAATAAATTACTTATTTCTTCAAATGTTTTTATATAATTCATTCCAAGTTGAGTTTTTGCCCATTCTTTTGACTCAATTGAATTAATTGGCTCTCTAAATAAAAAATCATATTTACTCTTAATATACTTTTTTGATTTAGTGTAAGTTTCATACTCTAAATACTCTTTTTTTATATTATAAAGTGGATGTTTTTTATATCCATCCATTTTATATTCTAAATAATTTTCTGACAAAGATACTTTGCAGCCATCTATGGCTGCATAAGCAATAGCTGACCCAATAGTTGGAGCATGAACATATTCAAAATGTTGAAAAATATATTTTGTCCTTAATAAGGAATTTGAGTCAAATGTGTTCGCACCAACAACAAATTTAATATTATTTTTATCTAAATTTGCCAACCACTTTTTTTTTCTGAAGCATTCTTGATGAATACAAAAATAAATATTTTCGAAATCTTTTTTGAATTGACAAATATAGTCTATAAAACTTTCTTCATTCCAAATATGATTTACATTATGAGAGTCTTTGGGTGGTATGATAAGAAGACTATTTTTATATCTTTTTATTTTTGGGTTATCCTTTATGTAAATATAGGGATAGCCAGCAGTAATTATATTATCAAATCCATAATTTTCTAAAAAATCTTTTTGTAAATCATTAGCAACTATTTTGTTATGTGGTGAATATTGTGAAGTGTTAAATTGTTCTATATATTTTAAATCGTTAAAAATCCAACCATGTACCCATGATGAGAAACTATAGTTATAATTCAGTTGAAGTTTATTTGATAAATAATAGCTAAAACCAAAATAATCTACCTCATTTTTTGGAGTAATGATGTTAATTTCAGGTAAAAACGTGTTTAAAGACTCAATTAATTTCAATCTAAAAAAAATACAAATAAACAAATTTTTTGCAATATAATTATGTAATCAAATGAAAAAAAAAATAACCATAGTTGTTAATGATATCAAAAATATCTATTTATTTAGACTTTCGCTAATTGAAAAATTAATTAAATTAAATTACCAAGTTGAAATAATTAGCAATCGTAGCTCTTTCAAACCAAAATCAAAAAATATTTTAAAAGGAATTAAAATACACAAATTAGATACTGGTAAAAAAAATATTAATTTATTTGATAATTTTATTTATTTTTTTTTATTATTTAATGTTCTAAAGAATACTAAACCTAAAATAGTTTTATCATTTACAATAAAACCAAATATTTACTCTTCTTTGGTATGCAAATTATTAAATATAAAGTGCATATGCACCATTACTGGTTTAGGTTCAACTTATATTGGTGGAGGTTTATTGAAGAAAATTACTTTTATACTATATAGATTTTCGTCTAGCAAGAATACTTCATATGTTTTTCAAAATTTTGATGATAAAAAAATCTTTAAAAAACAAAATATCATAAAAAATTCTAACTTTTTTATAATTCCTGGCTCAGGCATAGAAACTAAAAGATACTATAAACTCAAAACACCCAAAAAGGATAATTTTACTTTTCTTGTTGTGGCTAGATTGATCACTCACAAGGGGATATTAGAATATTATGAAGCAGCAAAAAAAATTAAAAGCAAGTTTGATAAATTTAATTTTATTTTAGTTGGAGATTATGACTCGAAAGATAGATATTCAATAGATAGTAATCTTTATAAAAAGATTATTAATAATAATATCATAAAATATATTTCTGCTTCAGATAAAATAGAAAATCTTATTTTAGCTAGTGATTGTGTTATTTTGCCTTCTTATAGGGAAGGCATGTCTAAATCTCTTTTAGAAGCAGCTTATTTAAAAAAACCTCTTCTAGCATCTAATGTACCCGGGTGTAAGGAAATAGTTATTAATGGTAAAAATGGTTATTTATTTAAAAAGCAGAATGCAAATGATTTAGCGTCTAAGATGTTACAAATATCTCAAATAGATAAAAGAAAATTAAAATCCTTTGGTAATTATAGTAATATTCATGTAAAACAAAATTTTACATCAAAAATAATTAATCAAATGTACATTAATTTAATTAAATCAAAATTATGAAAAAAATATTAAATATAAACGATTTAAATAAAAATGATTTTTTTGAAATCATTAATACTGCTAATGAATTAAAAAATAAAAATAAACCAGTTTTAGATGGAAAAAGCATAGGTTTAATTTTTGAAAAACATTCAACTAGGACTAGGATATCTTTTCAGGTAGGGATAAAAAATTTAAATGGTAGCTATATTGATATTAAATTTGATGAATTAAATTTGAATAGATTTGAAACATTTGAAGATACTTTTGAAATAATGAGTCGTTATTTAGATTGTATTGTTTTTAGGACAACTGATCATAAAAAACTTGATTTAGCATATAAATATTTCAATAAACCTATTATTAATGCCTTATCAGATATCTCTCATCCGTGCCAAGCCATCTCAGATATTTATACACTCCAAGAGCATTTTAAAAGGCTAAAAGACATAGAAATAGTCTGGATGGGTGATATTAATAATGTTTTATATAGTTTATGTGAGGCTTGTGAATTATTAGAGAATGTAAATTTAAATATTTTCACTAATAAAGATATATACAATCAAAAAAAAGGATTATTTTCAAAAATGCATAATACTAATTTTCATTTTAAAATAGATGATGAAATTTTAAGAAAAACAGATTGTGTCATGACTGATGTTTTTAACTCTATGAATGATAAAGAAAACAAAGAAAACATTTTGAGTGAATATCAAGTAGATGAAAATATAATGAATAAAACTTCAGAGGAAACTGTATTCATGCACTGTTTGCCTGCTAAAATTGGTTCAGAAGTAACGAAAGAAG
>MDTG01044184.1_pt1 | contig 16908 bp, 15 predicted proteins | sample 811421 | NCBI WGS metagenome assembly MDTG01 (sample SAMN05326645, study PRJNA326480) | marine metagenome | isolation source: seawater | place: Pacific Ocean: South East | collected 2011
AAATATAAATAACTATAAAGTTTTATTAGAGGGTGTTGAATTTAATAACTTAGACTATGAGCAATATAAGATTTTAAGCAAGTATATGGATGATGATTAAATGAAGATTGCATCGATAGACATAGGGACTAATGCTATTAAATCAAAAATATTTAAAACAACCCCTGCATCAATTCAATTTATTGAAGGTATAAGGTCACCAATTAGGTTAGGTGATGAAGTATATAATCATGGAAGACTTAGTCAAAAAAAACTGGATCTAGTCATAAAAACCATCAAAGAATATGAATCTATTTTCAAACATCATTCAATTGATCAATATGAAATAGTTGCAACATCTGCATTTCGTGACACAAAAAATTCTGAAGAGGCCAGAAGATATCTTGAAACAGCTATTAATCATCCTCTCAAAATTATTTCTGGACTTGAGGAGGCTCAATTAATGAGGTTTCATCCTAAAAGTAATACTGGAAATAAAAAACTATTTGTAGATTTAGGAGGAGGAAGTACTGAGTTTTTTTTAAGAAATAATGAAAGGATTGAAATTAGATCCTTTCAACTTGGTGCTGTAAGGAATATGTTAAAAAAAGATAAGAAGTCTGAATGGGACAGGATGGAAAAATGGCTTCAATCCGTTAAGCCAAAAAAGAAATTGATAGGAATTGGAGGCAATATAAGATCGTTTCTTCAGGCGCATAAAGCCAAAGATATGAACATTAAAGAGTTTAAAAAAAAGTCATCAGATTTATGCCGATTAAACACTGAACAAAAAGTAAAGAGATATAGATTTTCTTCAGATAGAGCTGATGTGATAGATTACGCTCTTGAAATCTTTAATATGATTGCAAATAACCTAGAAATAGAACTCATTACTTCAACTAAATGGGGAATATCTGATTCTATTGCTGTAAAGTTATTTCATGAGTTGTATTCAAATAAGATAAGCATTACCAAAAATAACTAAGTACTTTAGAGATTAACTATAAATTCAAACTCATTAGTGGTTGGTGTTATTTCGATTGTACTTATTAAAAATTCAGGATGTTTAGATGCATCATTAATAAATTTCAACGCATTTTCAATTGAAGTAGTTGAAAAGTTTAGAGTCTCATTACTCGCATCAGTTGATAAATTTAAGTCTGCTAAATTAAATTTTTCACTTAGAAACATTATATAGTCACTTTTTGATGAAAAATTAGAAATGGTAGTTTGTAGTTGTAAAAATTCATAATGACTATTAGCTTTTTCGAAGACATATTGAAAATTTTCTTTTTCTTTTAAAAGGATATTTTGCTGCACACTTACTTTTTTGAAAGACATACTAAGATAGAAACAAAATATCCCAAGAATTAACAAAGCGATCACTGCGAAAATTAATTTTTTCTCGCGAGATTGAAGATTGCTCCAGAATGTTTGAAGTGTCTTATGGAACATAATTAATTATTAAACTTCCTGAATAGGAGTCATTAGTATTTATAAGTCCTGATGAATTAATATTTAAAGAGGGCTGTAAAAATAATTTTTGAAATATTTTGTACTTTATTGATGAGAGGTTATCTATTTGGAGAATAATTTGTTGATCAATTAAATTAATTTCAACTTTTTTAATCGCCTCATCATTAATCTGATTTATGTAATTAAGCATATCTAAATTTTGGAAATTTACACTTTCCTGCTCAGGAAGATCTCTGGTCAAATCAATGATTTGAGCTTTTGGATTTACTATTCTATTAAAGCTTGGATTAAGCTGCTGGAATACTTCCAAAGTCATAGCTTTGTATGAATTTGAATATGATTTTAAAAAAGAAGAAGAAATAAGTGGTGATAGCATTATAATAAGTGCTGATAATATCAAGGCGGTTTTGTCAAATGTATTAAAATTCACTTGAGATTTAAAGAAATTATATGAAAAAGATCTTTTAAAAAAATTCATTGAAATACTATCTAATCTCTCAATAAATTCTACATATAATAATGATGGCTCGACATGAAGTAATTTTTTATCTAGCCATTCAGGGCTCTGAATATTTTTTTCAAAAGATATTATTTCAATGCTGCCAATATCAATGTCTTCAGAAGTAAAATCTATAAATTGTTTCAATGATTTTGAAGCTCCTGAAAATCCCGAGCTATCTTGAAGGGCAACACAAAAATAGTCTGCGTTAAGTAAAATTCTATTTTGCTTATTTCCAAGCAAAAAATGCTCTGGCAGAATGATAATATTAGCAGGAAGTAAGTTATACCTTTGATTCAAATTATTAATTAATGATTTATCAATCCATGCTCCAAGCTCTAGATCAGAAGCATATTTAAAATCCAACTCCGAAATATTGCTGATAATAGAGTCTTCTACTTCATTAAGAATAGTGGCTTTAAGATGCTCATTCTTAAGATTTAATTCATTCTTAAATGACTTAAAGTTAAAATATTTTGAGGAGAGAAAGATAATGCATGTTGAGTTTTTATCAAGATGTTCTTGTAAATTGTTGAAATTAATATTCAAGGAATTGATGCTTTTGTCATCGTTCACTTGATAGAGAGTAAAATTATTTTGTTCAATATCACTAAGATGGATAAAAGAGTAAGTCATGAGCTACAAGTTAAAATTTCTATTTAGTACCTTTGATTTATTTGAAGAATCTAATATAACAAGAGTTTCAAGTTCTGCGAAAAAATCTTCTTGCATAAGTGTTGATTTGACAGAAAATATCTCAGTAGTCACATCTAAGATATTTGATGGGTATTCGGTTGAGTCAGGAAAATTTTTCATAAAGTCATTTACTGAATTATATCCTCCCTTTGGAAAATCTAGAATCTGGCTCTCAACATACTCATAATTATTTTCACTTAAAAAAGTTGCCAATAACAATATATCGCTAGACTCTAAGGTATTAACATTTATATTTTGATGATTAGTAAATGGGAATACGCACATCCCCTCGGTCAGATCAAAAAAATCAAATCTATCTACAATTGGAAAATTCTTTATTTCCGATAAATTATTTAAGAACCGTCTTGGTGTATATTGTTGTACCCTGCTGGATACACCAAGATAGAAATAATCCTCAGCACCATAATTCCTTGGCTGACTATCTTTATCAACCCAATCAATTAATTGATCTAAAAATGATTCGATATCTAATTCATCAAATGATTTTGCTCTTAAAAATCTTTTGAGCCATTGATAGTTCTGCTTATTAATTTCATATTTACCCTGTCGCGGATAAAATATACTGTTTAAGTTAAAGCAGTTTCCTTTATCATCTATTTCTATTTCAAGTAGCAATGAATCTATATCAAAGTAAAGATTATCGATTAGCAAAGAATCAGATTTTAATAATTTACTTTTATATGATCCCATTTGTTTTTTAAGATGTTTAATAGATCGAGATTCTGAGCTTAACAGTAAGTGGTAACTAGAATTTGAAAAATCCATAAAAGCCTCTCGCTGAAGAGATAGCATAAAAATTTTGCTTATTTGGATACTTAAAACTGACATTATCATGACGATAAGTAATGTTGTTATGAGAACTACACCTGATTTATTCATATTTTTGAGTTAAGTTATAAGGAATAATCCATGTAAAATTAAGATCAGCTTCTTTTTCAAGATAAATTTTTAATAATTTTGGAATATCTTTGGATGTAGTCTCATTTTGCGGCCAACTTAAATGCCAATTATTGCCATCTGAAAATTCAAATTGAGCAAATTCAATATTTTTCATAAGCACCGTACTGATAAATGCCTCTGGGTTAGCTGGATGCTGAGCATAGAATTGTCTCCTTACAAATGATCCATCCTCAAATAAATATTGAACTTTTATAGGCGCGCCCTCTGAGTGTGGAATAGTTACAAATTCAAATCCACCTGAACCCAATTCACCATAAAATGTTGCCTCAACTGGTCTTCCCTGAAAATCAAACAATGGTGTGTTTATGGCATTATAAAAATCAGACCTCAAAGTAGTTGATAGAAGGTTCATTTCGAGAACTTGTTTTGATTTGATCGATACATCACTTCTTGATTGAATTGAGGACTGAAGAAATGACGATGTAATTATTGTAATAATACTTAAAATTACAATTGATATTAAAACCTCAATTAAAGTAAAGCCCTTATTTTTCATATATTCTTTTTTATAAAAGTTTTAAATTGATATATTGGCTGATCTAATGAAAGGCCTACGTAAATTGTTAATTCAAAAAATTCTGGAGATGTATTGATGATTTCTTCTGACCAAAAAAATTTTTTTCCTCCAAAATAATACTCGCCAACTCTATCTGATTGACTGGTAAAAGGTTCATGAGTGTTGATTAGCGCTAATCGATTATTTGCTATTTCTCTGGCGTAAACTCTATCTTCAATTGAATATAATGAAATTGTTGTAGAACTAATAAATTGAAAAACTGCTGTAACTGATAGACTAAGTATTAAAAGAGCAACGCCAACCTCAAGCAAGCTAAATCCTTTTTTATACATTTTTTATTTTTGGTACCTATATTCCAATGATTGGCTGATGTATAAAACAGTTTTATTTTCATCATTAAACTCAATAATCCCTCCTGAAGATAATCCAACAGGATCGAAGGTCATAAATGGATCATCTCTTCTGTCTAAGATACTAAATGATGATCCGGATATGTCAGTAAAAATTACTTCAGGATTAATATTAGGAAAAGAAAACCCTGATTCATCAGCTTCGAGCCAATTATTTTTGACAAGAACCTTAACTGACTGAGTATTATCGCCAACAAACCAGGCTATTTTTTTTTGCTTGAAAGAGCTCTCTTCTCCAAGAAAGCTAATAAATGATTCATATGGCAATATATTTTCAGAATTTAACTTGTTTAGAAAGCTAGTATTCATCATTACTATCGTTGAAGTGATAGCAATAAGAGAAATAACAACCAATAGCTCCAATAATGTAAAGCCAGGAGAATATTTCAAAGTTCTTGCAGCCAATTACCTATGTCTGCATCTTCTCCGATTCCGCCTTCTATAGAATCTGCTCCATATGAATAAATATCATATCTTTTAGATTTTATACCAGGCTGGAGATATAGATATTCATTCCCCCAGGGATCATTGGGAATAGCATTTATGTATCCTTCAGATGGATAAAGAAAAGGTCTTTTTAAATCGCTAGGTGGTTTAACAAGTGCTTCAAGCCCTTGGTCAGTTGAAGGATAAGATAATTCATTAAATTTATATAATTCAAGCGCTTTTTCTATTTGAGAAATATCTGCTCTTGCTTTTTCTAAATTTGCTCTTTGTAAAAATGGCGCAACATTTACTGCAACTATTGTTACCAATATTCCCATAATAACAATAACTGCCATAAGCTCAATAAGTGTAAAGCCAGGTTTATTTATCTTCATTTTCTAGCCTAATGATAAAGTGTTCATTTCCATTATAGGTATTAATATTGCTAAAACAATTAGCAAGATTATGCCACCCATAAAAATTATTATTAGAGGCTCTAATAATGACAAAACAGTTGATCTTTTACTCTCAATTTCTTGTTTCATATATTGAGTAACTTTTTCAAACATAAATACTAAATTTCCTGATTTATACCCACTTGAAAGAAGTTGAATGAATAGCGAAGGAAATATATTTGAATTTCTTAGCGATAAGATAAAATCTTTGCCCTCAATCAAGTCAACATGAGCATTATGAATAGCCTTTGCAACATATTTATTTGAAATTACAGTCTGCGCTTGTTGCATTGCAAGATCAAGATTCAACCCTGATCTCATCATCAAATGCATAATACTTGAGAAACGTTCAACCTCTGCATTTAAAAAAAAATTACCTAAAATTGGGATATTGAGGAATTGTTTATGCATTTTTATAGCAGTCATCTCATTCTCATTCAATTTTCTATATAAAAATATAAAAGCTATGAACCCTACAATCAAAAAAATTATTAAAACAGGCAATGAATTAGACAATGTCATGAGACTTTGAGTTAAAAAAGGTAACTCTGCTCCAGCACGAATAAATTGATCCACAATTTGTGGCATTACAAATGTTAACAAACCAATCACAACACCGATTGAAAAAATTAATAAAATAGCAGGATAAGTCATTGCTGAAATAACTTGTTGTCTAATTTGAGCTGATTCCTCTAGATAATCAGCTAAATTATTAAAAGCTGAGCTAAGATTTCCTGAAGTATCGCCTGCTGCAATAAGAGAACAATAAGTTTGATCAAAAATAGCAGGATATGCAGACATCGCAACATCAATTCTTTTGCCTTGAAGGACTTCCTCCCTGACAGAGTATAAAGAAGAAGACAAATTTTTATCATCAACCTCATTTGAAATAGATTGAAGAGTCTCATCTAGAGTTACTCCAGAATTTAATAATGTTGCTATTTGTCTAGTAGCAAATAATAAATTTTTATGAGAAGTTTTAGTTTTTTTGATTTGTTTTGCAGAAGAAATATTGACCTTAAATGGTGTTAAGTTCATTCCTTTTATTGTTTGTCTTGCCTCTCTTTCAGATTGAGCTGTTATCATCCCAGCTGTTTTTTTTCCATTAGAGTCTAATGCGGTGTATTTATAAGTCGACATCGTAATGCGTTTGTAATCTTAACAATTCTTCAAAACTTGTTATTCCATTTATTAGTAAATTATTTGCAGATGACTGAATAGAATCTCTATTTTGAAAAGCAGCTACAGATAGTTCTGCTTCTGAGGCATCATCATGTATTAATCTTTTTAACTCATCAGTAATTATGATTGACTCTGATAAAGCCACCCTACCTTTAAAACCAGTATTATTACATTCTTGGCATCCGTCGCTGGTATAAATCTTTTGAAGCTTTTTAAGATTATAGGATCTTTTAATTGATTCAGGAGGTGAAATTGAAGATTTACATGTGTTACATAATCGCCTGACAAGTCTTTGAGACATTACCAATCTTAAGCTCGATGCAAGCAAATAGGATTCTATTCCCATATCTCTTAATCTTGCAATGGCTCCAATTGCACTATTTGTATGAACAGTAGATAAAACAAGATGCCCTGTTAACGAAGCCTGAATAGCAATTTTTGCAGTTTCAACATCCCTTATCTCGCCAACCATCACTATATCGGGATCTTGACGTAATATTGATCTGAGGCCTCCAGCAAAAGTGTATCCTGCTTTCGTATTTACCTGAGTTTGGCCAATCCCATGCAAAGTATATTCAATTGGGTCCTCAACGGTAAGAATGTTTTGAGAAGTATCGTTTACATGCTTCAGTCCCGAGTAAAGAGTTGTTGTTTTCCCAGATCCAGTTGGGCCCGTAACAAGAATAATTCCTTCGGGATAAGTAAGGGCTTTTTGATATATTTCAAGAATAGAATCCGGAAGACCTAAGTCTTTAATATCAATTTGCGATGACTGTTTGTCTAATAATCTCAAGACAACTCTTTCTCCATAAGAGGATGGCAATGTCGAAACCCTTACATCAACTTTGTTAGAACCTAATGATAATGAGACCCTTCCATCTTGAGGTTTTCTCCTTTCAGCTATATCCAATCTTGCAATGATCTTTAAGCGAGAAATGATTGGAGCAGCTAGTCTAGCATCCTGAACCAAAACTTCCTTTAATATCCCATCAATTCTATATCGAACTGTAAAATTTGATTCGTAGGGCTCAAAATGGATATCTGAAGCTCTTGATTTTATTGCCTGACTTATTACCCCATTAATTAGTTTTATTATTGGCGCATCATTTGCCCCACTTAAAAGATCCTCGGTTGGTGCAAGGGTACTTGCAAATGATTGTAAATCAAAGTTTTCTGATAGCTCAGCATTGAGTGTAGGATCTTCTTCACCTGAAGAATAATATTTTGTAAGAAGTTGATCAAATTCGTTTGGTGAGCATATATTAATATCAAAATCATCGAGTAAGTATCTTGATAGCTCCTGATAAATGAACCTATTAATTTTTTTTTCTGAGAAAACATGCGACTTACCACCTTCTATGTATGCAAGCACTCTTATACTTTTTGCATATTCATAGGGCAAAGTAGGATGATGAGATTTTGATAAACTCTCAAGAGTCATATTAATCTTTTGTTAAATCTAAAAGGGGCGTGCTATCAGGATCTCTTAAAATTTTTTCAGCCTTAATAAAATTATATTTTTCATTTGAAAGCGAAGAGATATCATTCGCATCTGTAAGTATTGTTGGACGCAAAAATACCATCAGATTTCTTTGAACTCTTGATTTGGCAGAAGAGCTAAATAGCTTACCAACAACTGGAATAGATCCTAAGATTGGAACCGCTGAAACGTCCTCTTGTAAATCATCATCAATTAAGCCGCCTAAAACAATTATCTGATTATCATCTACAAGAACAGTAGTCTCAATACTTCTTTTATTGGTTATAAGATCAGTTGTACCTGTTAGAGGCCCAGCAACTGCAGAAACCTCTTGTTTTATTTCCAAAATAACTGAATTGCCCTCATCTATTTGTGGCGTAACTGAAAGCTTAATTCCAACCTCTTGTCTAGATGTAGTTCTAAACGGATTTGAATTACTTGAGCCAAGGCTCTCGCCAGTAGTAATTGGAATCTCTTGTCCTATAACTAAATTTGCAGGTTCATTATCCATAGCTATTATTGATGGAGTTGAGAGGATATTTGAATTTTTATCTTCAGCAATTGCACGAATTATTCCAACAAAATTATCATCACCACTAAAATCGCCTAAACCTGCAATTAGGCCTTGAGTATTCAATAATGATGTTGTTCCTGAAGCACTTAATGTTGCATTTGATGGTTCGATCTGAGACCCTGCAATTGCAAGAAGATCTGGGCCGCCATCAGCAAATCTGGTCAATCCTATTGGAATATCACTTCCTTTTTCACCCTGAAAAATAGTTTCTACACCAAGACTCTTAGCCGCTGTTTCGGATAATTCCACAATTATAGCTTCAACTAAAACTTGCGCTCTTCTAATATCCAATTTAGCAACAAGATTTTTAATAGCATCCATGGTTGTTTCTTCAGCTGAGATTATTAAAGAGTTTGTTTCACGATGGGATGTTATCACCGGCTTGCTAGAGTCTTCGCTCGAAAACCGTGAAGAAACGGAACTAATAATTGCAGCAACTTCATCTGCTTTTGAGTACTTTAGATAAATAACATTAATTGAACCACCGCTGAGAGAATCTTGATCAAGAGTTCTTAAAGTTTTAGTTATATTATTTGTTACTGCTGAGTCTGCAGACAAAATTACGGAATTTGAGGGGGTGAATGGAACAGCAATGAAATTATTAATGGTTGGATTATTTTGAGTCTTCAATTTCTCAAGAATTCTTACAGCTTCAATTGAAGATAAATTTTCTAATTTAATTATCTTAATCTCTGCAGAATTTGTTTTATCTAGTGTTTTAATTAATTTTTCTATTCTTTCAATATTTGATTTTTTATCAACAAGCAAAATTGAATTAATGGATGGAATACTCGATAAATGTGACTGCCTGCCCGTAAGTGGCTTTATTTGATTTAATGTTTCACCTGCTGATCTGTTTTTAAGAGTTATAACTTTAGTCGTCATATCAGCGTTATTATTACCCTGATTCCTATCACGGGTTGCCTCATTTTCAGGAACAATTCTTATAATATTTCCATCAGCAACAGATGTAAATCCTTGAGCCTGAATCGTGCGAAGATATACGCTCCACACCTGATCCGAAGAAAGAATTGAATCTGAAAAAATAGTTACTCTACCTTTAACCCTGGGATCTAAAATTAAGGTTTTATTTGCAAATTTTGCAATGTCCTGAGTGACTACAGCAAGGTCTGCATTAAGATAATTTAATGTAAAAGTTTCCTGAGCTTTAATGTTAAAACTAGAAATAATTAAGAACAAAAGCAAAGAAAATTTAAAAAAGTATTTTTTATTATTCATCATTTAATAAATTTGTTTTTAATTGATACTTGTTACCTAAATATTCAAAATTAGCAAAATTAGCATTCACACTTATAAGCTTGTATTTATTTTCTAACAATTCTCCCTGTTGCACCACAAAAGATTTATTGTCTTTCTTTACTATAACTGATGATCTTGTGTTTCCAGATCTATAACCAACTACCTCATAATCAAAATTGTCGGATCCTGAAGTTTCTTGAAAATTTTCAGCTGGAATTGACGATTTTAAATTTAATTGAGTGATTGGCTTAAAATTTATCTCAACTTTTTTAGGCTGAGATGTAATACTTACAATCAATATTAGTAACTGATATAAGGCAATAGCCGATATCATAAAAATAATTATGTTTTTAATTGCGGTATAGTCTAATTTCATCAATAAATAAAACGAGCTAACTAGTGTATCTTATTTTATTTTTGGATATTAGTATTTTCTGTAAACTTAGTTAATAAAAAAGAAAATTTAGTTGCTTTGAGAGTGCAAATCATTTGTTTGATTTCTATAAAATATTTTTCTGGTCTACTTACTAGTTAACCGAATTTTTACATTTACGGTGTAGGAAGTGAAAACCAAAATTCAGATCCACCATTTTTTCTTGGCTCAACACCAACTTCTCCTTGAAGGTTAGTAACAAGATTTCTAACAATCGCTAATCCAAGTCCACTACCTTGCTTGGTATTAGCTCTAGCTTTAGCCGTTCGATAAAATCTATTGAAAACAAGTTTTTGCTCCTCCTCTGGAACGCCCTCGCCTGAATCAAGAACTGAAATACGAATAGAGTTATCTTGCTTTCTTACTTTGATTTCAATGGTTGTACCATCTGGGCTATATTTAAAAGCATTATCAATTAAGTTATTTAATACCCTTTCAATGGCCTTTGCATCACTTTGAACAACAACATCACTTAGACGTGTAAAAACTAATTCAATATTTTTTCTTTTAGCTTTACTTCTAAAAGATGAAATCACAGTATCAATGACTTGATTAACTACAATGGGCTCTATAACAAATTTTAAATCTCCATATTCAATACGGGATAAATCTATAAGAGAAGTAACCATTTCACTCAATCGATCTGCGTTATGTAATATAGCTTTAGAGAAAGTTTTTGCATCTTTTGAGTTTTCTAATGCTCCATCTAATAAAGTTTCTGAGTTTGCTTTAATTACGCTAACTGGAGTTCTAAGTTCGTGGGATAAATTTGAAACAAAGTCTCTTCGCATTGAATCCATTTCTCTTAGTTGAGTTGTCTCATGTATTACTAAGATTAACTCCTTTGTTGCCTTTGCTTTATTCATATGAGCTAATATCCATCTAGTTTCCTCGCCTTCTGTATCAATCTCAAATTCACTATCATGTTGTCCTTTTTTTAATGCTTTTTTGAACATTTGTTTTAACGGACGTAAATTTAGGTCATTAATTGATTTATTTAAAATTTCATCTAATCCAAGAATTTGCATTATCTGATCATTTCTAAAAGTGATAATTCCATCCTCATTAAGAACCATAATGCCTTCCCCTAAACCATCTAAGACTAACCCAAATTGATCTCTTTGCTTGGCAATTAAAGATATTTGCTCCCTTAAATTTAAAGAGATTGTTGAAATATTTCTTGCCATAGATCCAATTTCATCTGAGCGTTTAGTCGGAAGGGAATCTAAATCTTTTTTCTCATAGCTACCTGCAGAAATTTCAGCTGCAGCTTTTTCAAGCTCCATAAAACTGCTTCTTATATAATCTGCAGCAAGAACGCTAGCTAAAATCGCAACAATAAAGCCAACCACAACTATAAGAGTAATCGAATTACCAAGCGATGAAAGAATCTCATCTAAATTTTCATAAGGAATAGATATTCTGATGACTCGTTTTTCATCATTCGTTTTGTCTAAAAGTGCAAAATAAAACATTTCTTTTTGAACTGTAGTGCTATATCTCTTGCTTGATCCAAATCCATTGTTAAATGCGGCAATTATCTCTGGCCTATTGCTATGGTTATCGAGATCATCGATTTTGCTTGCAGCTACATCTGAATCAACAATAACTTTGCCATTTTTTAAAATAATAGTGATGCGGGAGTCAGACGCAGATGCATATTCATCTACCTGATCTTTTAAAAGTGAGTTGTTGCCAGAATCAATTAATTTAGTTATCGATTTTCTTAATATTTTTGCCTGTCTGGAAAGCTCAGTTTCTATTTGATCTTGAAGCTTAAGAGATAAATCTCTCTCTGCGACAACAAATGCGAGAGAGATACCTATTAGTAAACATGAAAGGGTGATAAAAAAAATGCGGGATCGAATGCCCATATTAATCAATCTGGATTTCTTGATAATCTATAACCAACGCCTCTAATTGTTTGGATATGATCACCAGTTGAGCCCAATTTTTCTCTCAAGCGCTTGATATGAGTATCTACTGTTCTTGTTGTAACATCAGAACTATATCCCCAAACATCCTCTAGCAATTGGTCTCTGGTTTGAACTCTACCTTTTCTATCAATTAAGTGCTTGAGTAATCTAAACTCTAATGCTGTCAAAGGGACCTCTCCTCCATTGATATAAACTTGATGTGCAGCTAAATCTAATGTCAAATCCCCAAATGAATATTCAGTCTCTTGGGTATTTTTAAAAGATGCAGGCCCTCTTTTTAAGATGGCTTTAACCCTAAGAATTAATTCTCTTACGCTAAATGGCTTAGTAACATAATCATCTGCGCCCAATTCAAAGCCAACCACTCTATCTACTTCTTCAGTTTTAGCCGTAAGAATAATAATAGGGATATTCTTTGTTTTATCATCAGATTTTATATCACGGCATAATGTTAGACCAGATCCATCAGGTAACATTAAGTCTAAAATGATTACATCAATCTTATTAGAAGCGAGAACTTTTTCACCCTCAGCTATTGAGCCAGCTTGGAGGACCTTGAAAGATTCTTTTGATAGATTATAGTCGATCGTTTTACGAATATCTGGTTCGTCTTCAATGATTAAAACCTGAGATGACATATTTACTTAGCTAATTAACAATTCCTTTATACAATAAAATTTAGTCAGAGTTAATTGTATTATGATTGTTTTTTCTCAATGGACACAAAAATGTCGCGTAATTGTGTCTTTGAGAACTTTCCTGAAGCAACTCTTGGAAGTTCTTCATGACCAATTTGCATGATTGAAGGTATCTTGAATGATGCTAGTTTATCTTGTAAAAAACTTTCTAGCTCAGCTTGAGTAAGGGCTAAAGAGGGTTTCAAGCATATTGCAACGCAAAGAGATTCGCCTAAACGCTCCTCTGGAATTCCAAATACAGCCGCCTCTTGTACAGATGGATGATCATAAATAGCAGTTTCAACTTCGATACACGAAATATTTTCTCCACCTCTAATAACCATATCCTTAACGCGATCTACAATGTAGACAAACCCCTCATCTATATAACCAAGATCGCCAGATTTAAACCAGCCATCATCATTGAAAACCTCTTTAGTTGCCTTTTCATTCCTCCAATATCCGACCATATTAGCTGGACTCTTAATTACAATTTCTCCAATTGCTTTAGGTGTCTCTATAAAATTCCAATTCTCATCGATAATTGCTACGTCTGTTACTGGGGGTATTGCTCTTCCGCAACTTCCGGGATGTTTGAGATAGTCTTTACCTAAATTTAATGTGCCCGCTGCATTTGTTTCTGTTAAGCCATAGCCTATCGAGGGCTCACTACCTTTAAACCCCTCTTTTAATTTTTTTACATGCTCAGGAGGCCTGGGTGCTCCCCCTCCACTGAGTTCTTTAAAGCTTGAAAGATCATACTTTTCTCTGTCTGGATGCGTTAACAAATCCCAAGTTTGAGTTGGGACTCCTGTTATAGCACCGATTTTTTCATCTTGAATTAACTGCAATGCTGCAGACGGATCCCATTTAGACATCATCACCATTTTTCTGCCAGCAATAATACTCATAAGAAAGCCTGAATGACTTCCGGTAACATGAAATAGTGGAACGCAATGTAAAATGGCAGATTGATGAACCGGGGATTCTTCTTTAACTTGCTTAGATTGAATATTATCAGCTTCAACCTCTCTTTTGATGGTGGTAACCAATGCCCAACTAAACAAGGTTGCTAAAATATTTCGATGGCTTGAAAGCACTCCTTTGGGAAAACCTGTTGAACCGGAAGTATAAAATATAGTTGCATTATCGTCTTTAGCAACTTTAGAAGTGAACTGATCTGATTTTGATTCTATGAACGAATTAAAATCTATAAAATCATGCTGATCTGAATCGGGTCTGACAATGATTTTTTTTAAATTTTGAAATTTTTCTAATCCCTGAAGACGTTTTTTGTCACCAATTAATATTGATGCGCCCGAATTCTCAAGTCCATATGAAATTTCATTTGGAACCCACCAAGAGTTTAAAAGAACACAGACTGCTCCCATAGAAGTTATAGCCATAAAAGAAATAATATATTCAGGATTATTTGCCATACAGATTGCTACACGATCACCTTTTTTAATACCAGCATCTGTTAATGCATTTGCTGTTTGTGCAGCTTTTTTATATACCTCTTGATATAAATATCTCTCATTATTAAAAATAATAAATTCCCAATCTGGAAATAAAAGCCCAAACTCAAAAAAAGCTGATAATGTCTTGGGAGCATTAGTAAATTCACGGTAAGTTATCCCAGAATGATGAGTTTCTTCTTGAAATGCAAAAACTTGATCTGATGCAGTTAATCTCTCTAGAACATCACTATATTTATCTGTCATAATACGAATATAAAATTTTATCGTAAACCATTATGAGCAAAAACAGAACATTGATATTTACTGTATTTTTTTTATTTTCTTGCGGAGGCGGAGGTGGTGGTGGATCCGAAGCTACGCCAACAGTTTCAGCAGCTCCAACTCCCCCACCTCAACCAGCAACACCAACATTTGAAGAATTAAAACGAGATTTCGAAGGTTACTACGAATATAGAAATCACTGGGGTTTAAAGTCTATTAACTCATCAACTGCTCACGCAAGGGGAGCAACTGGTTCAGGTGTAACAATCGGCATTACAGATTCAGGGCTAGACGTAACTCATATTGAAATTGATTCAGCTAGAATTTCATCAGATAGTGATTTAGAGTATTCTGATTACAAGCCCAATACCAGACAAAAAAGACATGGGACAATGGTTACTTCTATTGCTGCAGGAGGGTTAGATAAAATTGCTCGATCTCCGATGCATGGTGTTGCTTTTGATGCCAATGTATTATTTATAGCTGTTCAGCTAGCAGAACCTGATGAAGATTACGATCCAGTTGATCTTGGTGATACCGATTCATCTGGTGATGTAACAAATGCTCCAGACATTGCAGAGCAATTTTCTGGAATTGATAGTTTTTTTAGCTCACTATTTGAAATTTATAACTTTTATGATGTTGATATTGTCAATAATAGTTATGGCTTCTCAGGAAACATAATTGATTATACTGAGTCTCAAGTAAGAAATGCCTTTCCTAAAACCATTGCTGAAATGTCTCAAATTGGAACTCCGGATGAAAATAAAACTATTTATGTTTGGGCAGCTGGAAATGCTGGCGGATATGCAGATCAAGGTGTTGATTATTCAAGTCCGGAATTACTTGCAGGAATGGCACATTTCATAGAAGAAATTCAAGGACACTCCATCGCAGTTGTGTCTATTGATGAAGATGGTCAAATTAGTGATTTTTCTAGCAGATGTGGAGTTTCAAAAAATTATTGTATTGCGGCGCCAGGAGGAAGCGTAAATGTTGCGTATCCAACTTCTGCATCTGATCCCGGGATCTACACAAATGATAAAACAGATCCTGATTACAACGATTGCATAGAAGATAATTCCTGCTACGCAGGCGCTGGTGGAACCTCGTTTGCTGCTCCATTTGTAACAGGTGGTTTGGCTGTAATGGCGGAGTACTTTGAGGGTCAGCTTGGTAGTAATGAGCTTGTAGCAAGACTTTTTGCTACTGCAGACAAAGAAGGTATTTATGCTGATCAAGATGTTTATGGGCAAGGAGTTATGGATCTTGCTGCAGCAACAGCTCCAGTTGGTCAAACCAGCGCAATGATGGGAAAAGACCTGACTGGACTTATGGTACCCGCTGCTTTTACATCAATTCAACTAACTAATCCCTCCTTTGGAGATTCTATTCTTAGAGGCATTGATGGTGAAACCATGATATTTTTTGACGAACTTCAAGCTCCTTTTAGAAGGCCTCTGAGCGGTTTTATCTCAGATTATAGAAATCAAATCATGAATCTGAATGGTTATGACGAAATGGACAATTACAATACGAAAACTTCCATCACTGAGGACAGTTTTTTTCAAGTTGGGTTATCTGCCCCTTCAAATCCTAGCAATGAGCTTGTTACTCCTTCTCATTTACTTGGTGTTAAGTCAATAAATAACGAATATTTCGCATATTTTAATAAACAAAAAAATACATTCATGAGTCATGGCATTAATGCTGGCTGGGCATTAGGAATCTTTCAAGATGAATTATTAAGATCAAAAATAAATCTAAGGTCTAAATTTAATAATCCATGGATGAATTTCACCGCATCTGGAACTTCAATTGGATCTATCAAGGAATTAAATAAAAATTTTGATGTTGCATTTGCGCTCTCAAGTGGTAGTAATAAATTTCAATCTAATGAAATTTTTGGAGATACTAATTCAAGCTCTCTTGCGCTCATTGAACTCCAAACAAATACAGGAATTCCATCATTGCAATTTGGTTTATTAAAAGAAAACGATTCTCAAATGGGTCTTAGTGGATCTGGCGCCTTGAATGGTCAGAAAAATCAACTTACTGGTTTTATAGGCATCACTAATATGATGGACTTATTTGGTGGAAAGATTTTTGGATCTATGTATTGGGGTGAATCTGCGGATAATAAAAATTCAAAGGGTATGATTGCTGCTATTGATGATGTTCATA
>MDTG01290568.1_pt1 | contig 16908 bp, 18 predicted proteins | sample 811421 | NCBI WGS metagenome assembly MDTG01 (sample SAMN05326645, study PRJNA326480) | marine metagenome | isolation source: seawater | place: Pacific Ocean: South East | collected 2011
AAAATATTTTCTGCGTAATCGTGATATTTTTCACTAATTGGTAAAATCATAACTTGATTTGGTGTTAGCCAAAGTGGGAAATTACCGGCGCAATGTTCTAGTAAAACGGATACAAACCTTTCCATAGATCCGAACGGGGCTCTATGAATCATAACGGGCCTGTGTGTCTGATTATCAGAGCCAATATATTCTAATTCAAAGCGTTCGGGCAAGTTATAGTCTACTTGTATAGTACCTAATTGCCATTTTCTTCCCAAAGCATCTTTGACCATGAAGTCTAGTTTTGGGCCATAAAATGCAGCTTCTCCATATTCAATTATTGTATCAATACCCTTTTCTTCAGTTGCCTCTAATATGGCTTTTTCTGCTTTTTCCCAATTGTCAGTTGAACCAATATATTTTTCGGGTTGGTTTACATCTCTTAGAGATATCTGAGCTGTGAATTGTTCAAAGCTTAATGTTTTAAAAATGTAAAATACAAGGTCTATAACTTTAATAAACTCTTCTTTTACTTGTTCAGGGGTGCAGAAAATATGAGCATCATCTTGAGTAAATCCTCTTACTCTTGAAAGTCCATGTAATTCGCCAGATTGTTCGTAACGATAAACGGTTCCAAATTCTGCAAATCTAATTGGTAAATCTTTATATGAACGTGGCTTTGTTTTATATATTTCGCAATGGTGGGGGCAGTTCATCGGCTTGAGTAAAAATTCTTCACCATCAGCAGGGGTGTTAATCGGCTGAAATGAATCCGCTCCATATTTGGCATAGTGACCAGAACATACGTAAAGTTCTTTACTGCCAATATGTGGCGTAATGACTTGATCGTAACCAGCAGTTTTTTGTGCTTTTTTAAGAAAATTTTCTAATCGCTCTCTAAGTGCAGCTCCTTTTGGAAGCCATAAAGGTAGTCCTTGACCTACTTTTTGAGAAAATGAAAATAATTCCATTTCTTTCCCAAGCTTTCTATGATCTCTTTGTTTGGCTTGTTCTAGAAGTTCCAAGTATGCTGTTAGTTCCTTTTGCTTAGGAAAACTAATGCCATAAATACGTGTTAACTGCTTATTGTTCTCATCACCTCTCCAATATGCTCCTGCAATGTTGAGCAGTTTGGTCGATTTTATAAAAGAGGTATTTGGAATATGTGGACCTCTACATAAATCGGTAAAATTACCTTGTGTATAAAAAGTAATATTGCCATCTTCTAAATCTTCAAGAAGCTCAAGTTTGTATTGGTCATCTTTTTCTTGAAAGTAAGAAATAGCATCTTGTTTGGATATCTCTTTTCTTACATATTCGTTTTTTTGTCTAGCTAACTCAACCATTTTAGCTTCAATTTTGCTAAAGTCATCGGAAGAGATAGAGTGTTCTCCTAGATCAACATCGTAATAGAATCCGTTTTCAATAGCTGGTCCAATGGCTAGCTTAATGCCTGGATAAATCGCTTCTAAGGCTTCAGCCATAAGGTGTGCCGAAGAGTGCCACATGGTTTGTTTGCCTAGATCATCATTCCAAGTGAGTAGTTTGAATTCACAATCCTTTTCTATAGGACGGTTAGCATCCCAAACCTCTTCATCTATTTGACATGCTAGAACATTTCTTGCTAATCCTTCACTGATACTTTTGGCAATATCCATGCCTGTAGTACCTTTTTCAACTTGTCTTGTCGCTCCGTCTGGAAGTGTAATTTGTATCATAAAATTTATCTATACTCTTATCTAGAGTCTGCAAATATAATCAAATGAATATATTTTCTGAGAGATTGCTTGTGTTTAAACTTGAATAACTCCTGGGTTATAAGCTGTTTTGATGGGTGAATTGTTTGCAGCTTCTATTCCCATTGAAATTACTTTTCTAGTTTCTCTTGGGTCTATAATAGCATCAATCCAAAGTCGTGATGCTGCGTAATAGGGTGATGTTTGTTCATCGTATCGATCAGTGATTGTTTTAAGAAGTTTTTCCTCTTTCTTTTTGTCGATTTTTTGACCTTGTTTTTTTAGGGATGATTTTTCTATTTGCAATAATACTTTAGCAGCTTGTTCTCCTCCCATTACAGCCATCTTGGCAGTTGGCCATGCGACTATTAATCTTGGGTCGAATGCTTTTCCGCACATAGCATAATTACCAGCTCCGTAAGAATTCCCCATTATAATGGTGAATTTTGGAACTACCGAATTGCTTAAAGCATTTACCATTTTTGCTCCATCTTTAATGATTCCTGAATGTTCAGATCGAGAACCAACCATAAAGCCTGTTACATCTTGTAAGAAGACTAAAGGGATTTTCTTTTGATTACAATTTGCTATAAATCGAGTAGCTTTATCTGCTGAGTCAGAATAAATAACACCTCCAAATTGCATTTCACCTTTTTTACTTTTGACCAATTTTCTTTGGTTTGCAATGAGTCCTATCGCCCAACCATCAATTCTTGCATAGCCGCAAATTATAGTTTCGCCGTAGCCTTTTTTATATTCTTCAAAATCAGAGTTGTCAACCAGTCGGTCAATAATTTCAAGGGTATTATAAGGCTTATCTCTATTGACAGGTAAAATGCCAACTATTTCATTTTTATCTTTTTTGGGATCTTTAGACTCTATTCTGTTGAAGCCAGCTTTTTCAAAGTCACCAATTTTACTGAATATATTACGGATAGTTTTTAGACAGTCCTCATCATTTTCTGACTTATAGTCTGTTACACCTGAAATTTCACAATGAGTTTCTGCACCACCTAAAGTTTCGTTGTCAATATCTTCACCGATAGCGGCTTTTACTAGGTAGCTTCCTGCAAGAAATATAGTTCCTGTTTTATTAACGATTAATGCTTCATCGCTCATTATAGGAAGATATGCGCCGCCAGCTACACAAGAGCCCATAACGGCTGAAATTTGTGTAATGCCCATTGACGACATTTTGGCATTATTTCTAAAGATTCTACCAAAGTGTTCTTTGTCTGGAAAGATTTCGTTTTGTAATGGTAAAAATACACCGGCACTATCTACCAAATAGATAATAGGTAGTCTATTTTCCATTGCAATTTCTTGTGCGCGTAAATTTTTCTTAGCTGTAATAGGAAACCAAGCACCTGCTTTTACGGTAGCATCATTAGCTACAATAATACATTGTTTAGAGCTCACATAGCCGATGACAATAACAACTCCTCCTGATGGACATCCTCCATATTCTTCGTACATTCCATCTCCTACAAAAGCACCAATTTCAATAGTTTCACTTCCGTCATCAACTAAAAATTGAATTCTTTCTCTGGCAGTAAGTTTTCCTTGAACGTGTTGTTTTTTGATTTTTGCCTTACCACCACCAATCGAAACTTTATCAAACTTTTGATTCATCTCTGATATCAAGAGTCTCATTTGATCTTCGTTTTTATTAAATTCTAAATCCATAAGACGTTAATGATTTTTAGGTGTTAATTGATTCGAGATAAGCTCTACTATTATTCCCTTCATTAAAAAGAAGATCTAATATACTGAGATTAGCAATAAAGCCGAGTTTATTTTCAAAAACTTGCATATACCTTTTTGTAATTTCATTATCAAAGGTATCCATTCTTTTATCATCTAAATCTGGGTTTTTGATGTAGTTTTCACTGATTTTATAGTCTGTTGAAAGTCCAATTTTTGAACAAATAAAACTCATCATTTCTAAATTCAAGTCTACTAAGAAAGTGTGTTTCTTCTGAAATAAAGGCTGGAATTCATCTTCGTAGTATTCAAAAAATGGAGAAGAACGGTAGGCGCTGGTTATACTTTGCCAATGTTCTTTTTGCCAATGGTGATCATAATTTATCTTAATATCTTTGAACAGTGTTTTAGAGCTGTTTTTTCTAAATTTCGGAACAGTTAGTGTTAATGGTCCATTAGCTCCATAAATAACACATCGCGTTCTTAAGCTTTGTTTTACAAAATAGTCGTTGACTTCTATAATACAATTGCTAGAGAGTAGGTTAGAAAAATACTCAATAGAGCCGAAATATGGGCAAGGTAAAAGTGTAGCTCTAGTGGACTGCATTGAACAACCTATTCCATCTAATTTTGTGAATGCCTTTTTTGTTTTTATCCCAGCTCATCCATATGAAAAGTGCTTTTCCAACGACATGGTCCTCTGGAACAAATCCCCAGTATCTAGAATCTAGTGAATTGTGTCTATTATCTCCCATCATCCAATAGTAATCCATTTGAAATGTATAGCTTTTGCTAAGGTTTCCGTTAATGTAAATATTGTCATCAACTATTTCTAAAGTATTTTTTTCATAGCTTTCTATCACTCTTCTGTATGTCTGAATATTTTGAGTATCTATATCTACTGTCATTCCTTTGGCAGGAATAGTTAATGGTCCAAAGTTATCGAGGTTCCAATTGAATTTATCATCTGGAAAAATTAATTCAGTTGAATTGGTTTTAACACCTTTTTCTGCTACTATTTTTTCAACCTTTTTTACAAAGGTAAAGCGTCTTATGGCTTCTAAGCTTTCGTTGTTAAGCATTAATTCATAATCACCATTTCTTGATAAGATTTGGCCTTCGTAAATATTATATTTATTTAATGTTTTTTGACTAAATAAGGTGCCATCGGTTTTAACATAATACCTAAATTGGTTTTTCATCTTTTCGGTAGTACTTTGTGGTTCGCCATTGACAAATAGTCCTGTGTTTTTTATCTCAATGACATCGCCGGGTAAGCCTACACATCTTTTTATATAATTTTCTTTTTTGTCTACTGGTCTTTCTGGGTGTAGTGCATCGTCGGCTGGATAATTAAAGACCACACAATCGTTTCTTTCTATTTTACCCATCCCCTTCATTCTGTGGTAATCTAATTGTATCCATTTAAGATATGCCGGAGTGTTTTTAGTAAGTGGTAATGTATGATGAACAAGAGGAAAAGATAGGGGGGTGTTAGGCACTCTTGGGCCGTAACTTACCTTACTAACAAATAAAAAATCACCTATTAGAAGAGATTTTTCCATAGATGATGTAGGTATGGTATAAGCTTCGATTAAGAAAGTTCTAAGAATTGTTGCTGCTATTACGGCAAATAGAATAGCGTTAAACCAACTTTTGATTTCGCTTTTAGGTTTTTTCTTTTTCTTTTCTTTTTTCTTCCAAAATTGCCAGCTAATAGTTTCCCAAAATAGAATGTCCCCAACGATTAAAGGGAAAAAGTAAAGCCATTCACCATCTATTAAGTAGACTAATAGTGACCATAATATCGTAAATACGATGAATAGTACCACTTTAAAAGATTTGCCTAAAAGTTGTTTTAATTTATTCATTGTTCTTAATTAATTTTTAGAATGTCACTTATAGAGAAACACCCTTTTTTATCAATAATCCACTCTGCAGCAAGAAGTGCGCCTTTGACAAAGCCCATTCTGTTGTGTGCTTGATGAGAAATGGAAATAGTATCTATCGTTGAAGTATATTCTACAATATGTGTGCCGGGAACGTTTTCTTGCCTTTCACTTTTGATATTGATAGTGTCAGAAATTTGCGATTTTAATGTAAGTGCTGTTCCGCTTGGTATATCTAGTTTTTGAGTGTGATGTATTTCTTCAATTGATGCTTTGTAGTCAGTGTGATTATGCATCAGTTGATTTAGCTTTTTGTTCAATTCAAAAAATAGGTTTACACCAATACTGAAGTTAGATGCATATAAAAATGCGGTTTCTTGTTCTACCGCCATCTTTTTAATCTCTTCAATTTTTTCTAGCCAGCCTGTTGTCCCAGATACTACAGGTATTCCTTTTAACAACAATTGACTGATATTACTGAAAGCACTTTCTGGTGTGCTAAAATCAATCGCAACGTCAATGTCCGAAAAATTTTGCTTGTTGATGGGGTTTTTGCTAGTAGCAATGAGAGAAATCGAATGTCCCTTTTCTAGAGCAATTTGCTCTATTAGTTGTCCCATTTTACCATAACCTATAATTGCAATGTTCATATCGGCAAAGTTAAAAATTCATTTTTAATGATAACACCGTTGTTTTACCTATAGGCGTATCAATAATTTTGGGTGTTGTGTTTAAACTCAAGTCTTCACTAATGTCAAAATCAAAAAGATGGGCGTCTACGCTAGCATCTACTATGTTAAGAAGGTAGATTGCCCCAGCAATAATATAGGAAACATCCCTGTTCCTTTCATAATAATCGACAATTGTGAGTAGTTGGCTATTATTGTAAATATCTATATAGTCATCAGTCCCTCCATTAGACCTTGTGATGTATGCGTCTTGATAGGTCGTTAATTTGTTCTGATTATCCTTAATGAAATAAATACTTGTTGCTAGTGAAGCGTAAATAATGGGAACCTTCCAATATTTTTTATTATAAACTTGTCCAGCACCTGGAACAACAGCCGAAAGTATTGAGGCTTTATGAGCAGACTTAATAGTTTTTGATTCGTTAGATTGAGAATGACCAATCAACGAATAACATAAGAGTATATTTAAAATTATGTATTTCAATTATAAACCTAATTGTGAAATGAGATTATATAGATCATCATTGGAATTGAAGGGAATTTCTATTTTCCCTTTACCACTTTTAGAAACCTTTAGCTTGACGTCTGTACCGAGCTTATTTGTTAGGTCATTGGCTAACTTTTGATGTTCAAAGCTTGGCAATGTCTTGCTTCTATTTCTAGATGTTTTGAGGTATGAGCTTTCGCCAAAATCTTTAACAATTTGTTCGATTTCTCTAACTGTAAAGCCATTGTTAACGGCATCTCTAAAAATGTTTATTTGAGTTTCTTCACTTTTGACGTTTACGAGAGCTCTTGCATGTCCCATGCTAATGCTTTCATCCCTTAGGCCTGCAAGAATTTCTGCAGGTAATTTAAGTAGTCTGAGATAATTGGTAATAGTAGAGCGTTTTTTTCCAACTCTTGCACTCATTTTTTCTTGAGTGAGTTTGCATTCGTCTATAAGTCTTTGATAACTTAAAGCTACTTCAACAGGATTTAGCTGTTCTCTTTGAATATTTTCGACCAAAGCCATTTCTAACATTTCTTGGTCGTTAGCAATCCTTACATAAACAGGAACTGTTTTGAGTTCAGCAATTTGTGAAGCTCTAAATCTTCTTTCCCCAGAAATTAGTTGGAACTTATCGTAGCCTAACTTCCTTACAGTTAGTGGTTGGATAATTCCTAACTCTTTGATAGAGATAGCTAGTTCTTGCAGCGCATCTTGATCAAAATCTGTTCTTGGCTGGAATGGATTTACTTCGATTTGTTCTATTTCTATTTCAGCAACTGCTCCAACTACTTGAGTTGTTTCTGCTATACTTTCATTACTAGTAATATCAGTATTAGGGTCTTTTAATAATGCCGATAGGCCTTTTCCTAATGCACGTTTTTTTTCTGCCATTTTATTGATTTTATTGTGCTAGTTTTTTATTCTTTTCTAAAACTTCTTTCGCTAGGTTAAGGTAGTTGATAGCACCTTTGCTATTCGCATCATGCATAATTATTGTTTGCCCAAAACTTGGCGCTTCGCTAAGTCTTACGTTACGCTGAATGATAGTATTAAAAACCATTTCTTGAAAATGGGTCTTTACTTCTTCAACGACTTGGTTTGATAATCTTAAACGGGTATCATACATCGTTAGTAAAAGTCCTTCGATATCAAGTTCTTTGTTTAAACGATTTTGGACAATTTTAATTGTATTAAGTAATTTTCCAAGCCCTTCTAAAGCAAAATATTCGCATTGGATAGGAATAATGATGGAGTCTGCTGCTGTTAGTGCATTGGTGGTTACTATTCCTAATGATGGTGCGCAATCAATTATGATATAGTCATAGTTAGAATTGACTTGTTCTAAAATTCCTTTGAGTATATATTCTCTGTTTTGTTGATTGACAAGCTCGAGTTCAGCTCCAACTAAATCAATATGTGCTGGAAGTAAGTCTAAATTTGGACTTTCTGTTTTTACTATTGCATCTCTTGCACTAAGGTTATCAATCAAACATTCGTACAGTCCAGACTTTATTTCTCTAGGATCATAGCCAACGCCTGAAGTTGAATTTGCTTGAGGATCAGCATCGACAAGCAATACTTTTTTTTCGAGTACGCCCAGACAAGCTGCTAGGTTGATTGCTGTAGTTGTTTTACCTACTCCACCTTTTTGATTTGCAATTACAATTGTTTTATTCATTTTGTTAGTTTTATATTGAAGTGTAAAATTTATTTGGTTTTAAGGGTTCGTCAGATAAGGTCGTTTATACTAACTTATTTGGCTATATTTACGATTCAAAAATAACCTAATTAATTGACTGCCTAAGAAGAAAAAAACGTGTTTTTTTTAACATTTAGCGCAAAATGTTAATAGCTTTAATTTAAACCTATTTAAATATGTCATTTATTATAAATTCATCAGAATCAGTATTCTTAATTGTTCAGATTTTATCAGTATTATTTTTAACGATTTTGTTTTTACAGTCTGGTATTGATAAGGTCGTAGATAAAAAAGGAAATTTGGAATGGTTAAGCTCTCATTTTTCTAATTCTCCATTTAAAAATTCAGTACCTGTTTTATTGTTTACAGTTACTGTTGTTGAACTTTTGTCGGGAGTGCTGAATTTGATAGGTGTTATATTTCTAATTAAAGACGGTAGTTCAACTTTCGCTTTGCTAGGTACTATGCTAGCTTCAATAGCTCTCATAATGTTGTTCCTAGGTCAAAGAATAGCCAAAGATTATGCTGGAGCACAATCTTTGGTAAGTTATTTCATACTTACAGTTTTAACGCTAATTCTATTTGGATTTACAATGTAGATCTAAATATCATCAAAGTTAACATCAGTAAAATTTTTGTTGTCTTCGTCTGAATCTTTCTTTGGGTTTGAAATAATTTCCCCGCCCTTGTTTTTGAAAATAAAGTCTACACTTTCTGAGAGTGCATCTTTAAACTTTTCAAAATCTTCTTTGTAAAGAAATATTTTGTGTTTTTTGAAATGATGGCTGCCATCATCATTAAATATTTTTTTGCTTTCGGTAATTGTGAGATAGTAGTCGTCTGCTCTAGTCGCGCGAACGTCAAAAAAGTAAGTTCTTTTACCTGCTCTTACTTTATTTGAGAAAATTTCTTCATGGTCTTTGTAGTCTTCCATAATTTATCTATCAAATCTATGAAATTAATTGGAATGGACAAATTTATATTTACTTTGAAAGTTGTTGCTGGTACATTTCGAAATAGATGCCTCTTTTTTCAAAAAGGTTTTTATGAGTTCCCATTTCGGCAATTTGACCGTTATTAAGAACTATTATTTTGTCAACATGTTGTATAGACGATATTCTATGACTAATAGTAATGGTCGTTTTTTTCACACCTTCTTTTTTAATTGAAGCGAGTATTTTTTCTTCTGTTTCGTTATCTACTGCTGATAAACAATCGTCAAAGATAAGTATGCTTGAAGGTCTAATTAAAGCTCTTGCAATAGAGATGCGTTGCTTTTGTCCTCCAGAAAGGGTAACACCTCTTTCTCCAACTATTGTTTGATAACCTTTGGGAAAGCCTTTAATGTTATCATGTATAGCCGCTTTTTCTGCCACAACTTCGATTGTTTGTTGAGTAAGTTCTTCTTTTGAGCCAAAAGCAATATTGTTAGAAATAGTATCAGAAAATAATAAAGCTTCTTGAGGAACAAGGCTAATTCCAGAGCGTAAGCTCTTGAGGTTTATTTTTTCTATTGGAATACCGTCTATTTCTATTCTTCCAGAAGTAGGCTTATACATGCGACTTATGAGATTGATGATGGTGGATTTTCCAGAGCCTGTTCTTCCTACTATAGCTATTGATTCACCTTTATCTATGTCAAATGAAATGTTATTCAGAGCTTTTATTTCGCTATTGGGGTATTCAAAGCTTATATTTTTAAAAGATATTCTTCCTTGAATTTCATGAGTATTGCCATCTGTTGAATTAATATTAGCTTTAGTGTTTAAGAATTCATTAATCCTTTTTTGAGAGGCTGCCGCTCTTTGTATTATGGAGGTCACCCATCCTATTGAAGCCATAGGCCAAGTCAGCATATTAACATAAATAATAAATTCAGCAATATTACCTGTAGAGATATTACCTGCTATTGACTCTTTTCCTCCGATGTATATAGTAAGTAAAGTGCTTAATCCTATCAGTAAGAGCATGAAAGGAAAAAAGGCAGCGTTTGTTTTTGCTAGAGATACATTACGCTTGAGGTATTCGTTTGTTTCTGTCTTGAAAATATTGAAGTTTGTTTTTTCATTTACAAATGATTTCAAAATTCTTATCCCAGAAAAAGACTCTTGACTAAGCGTCGATAGTGTTGATAGCTGAGTTTGGACTTTCTCGCTTTTAGCGTGTATGACTTTACTAATAAAAAATATTGTAATTGACATTAATGGCAGAGGGGCAAGTACAAATAGGCTGAGCTTTACATTTATGCTGAACATATTATACATAACAAATAGAAAAAGCGAAATCATATTAATAGGATACATTGTAGCTGGACCTAAAAACATTCTAACTTTAGTGACATCTTCACTTATTCTTGCCATCATGTCACCTGTATTATTTCTTTTGTAAAAAGCTCTATCTAGGTTTTGGTAATGTTTGAATATTTCATTTTTGATATCAAATTCAATTAATCGTGACATGACGATTATAGTTTGTCTCATAAAAAACATAAAAACTCCCTTCAGTAAGGCAAACAAAATAAGCATCATTCCAAAATACAGTAAGGTAGAAGTCAGTTCTGAAAAATCATAATTACTTGTTTGTGATGATTCTATTGCTTCCTTGGCAGCGTCAAAAGCTTTTCTGGTATAGATGGCTGGATAAAGTGCAAATATATTGGATGTTACAACAAAAAAAGTGCCGAGAGCAAAACGCCATCGGTATTTTTTATAAAACTTGAATAGATATTTAAGCTCTTTCATAAAATTGAACTTGTTAATTCAAATACACAAATAAAATTGTAGTTTTGCCAACTCAAAATTTATCTTTTTAGAATAATAATAAAGATGGAGCAAAGTTAATTAACTTTCTGTTTTAAATTAATTAAAATCAAACTCTATGTTGGAAGTAAAGAATGTTAAAGATTCTGGTGAAGATTTTCAAGTAATTGAAAAGATGAGTCAAATGAATCATGAGCAATTGGTATTTTGTAACGATAAAGAAACTGGTTTGAAAGCGATAATTGCTATTCATGATACTTCTTTAGGTCCAGCCTTAGGGGGCACTAGGATGTGGAATTATAATTGTGATAACGATGCTATTATTGATGTCTTAAGACTCTCTCGAGGCATGACATTTAAAGCGGCTATTACAGGTCTGTCTTTGGGCGGAGGAAAAGCTGTAATTATTGGAGATTCTTCTACTCAAAAAACGGAAGCTTTAATGCGTAAGTTTGGTGAGTATGTTAATAGCTTGGGAGGTAAATACATTACTGCTGAAGACGTTGGAATGAGTGCCTCTGATATGGTTCATGTTAAAAAAGAAACGGATTTTGTTACAGGAATTCCAGTAGAAATGGGTGGCGGTGGAGACCCTTCTCCAGTAACTGCATTTGGTGTTTATATGGGAATGAAAGCTGCAGCAAACTACAAATGGGGTTCTGACGATTTAAGTTCTAAAAAAATATTGGTTCAGGGTGTAGGTCATGTAGGAGAGAACCTTGTTAAACACTTAAGTGAAGATGGTGCTGAGGTATTTATTAATGACATCAATAAAGAAAACTTACAGCGTGTTTCCGAACTTTACAATACTCAAATAGTAGAAGGCGAATTGATATATGATTTAGATGTAGATATTTATTCCCCTTGTGCTTTAGGTGCTACAATCAATGATGTTACTATTGATATGTTTAAATGTGAAATTATTGCTGGTGCTGCTAACAATCAACTTCAAGATGAAGATAAGCATGCTAAAAAACTTCAAGAAAAGGGCATCTTATATGCTCCTGATTTTTTGATTAATGCGGGTGGTTTAATTAACGTATATTCTGAGATTAATGGCTATGATAGAGAGAAAGCAATAGCTCAGACTCGCAAAATATATAATACTACACTTGAGATTTTTGCTAAATCAGACGATGAAAAAATAACAACACATCAGGCAGCACTCAGATTAGCAATGGAAAGAATTGCCCAAGCCAAAAATTAGAGAGGTTAATAAAAATAGTCTATGCTTAATCGACGTCATTTAAGAATTCGTGTTTTACAGTTTGTTTATTCTTGGAAAAAATCAAACGATAGCGATATCGTTATTCTAGAAAAACAATTTTTAAAGTCTCTAAAAAAAGTAGAAGAACTTTATTTACTTCTTTTGATGTATATTCTAGAAGTAAGAGACTTTGCAGAAAACTATTCAGAAAGTTCAAAGAATAAACAATTGCCCTCGGACAATGATTTGAACCCCAATACAAAGTTCATCAATAATTTATTTCTTCAAAAGCTTAGAGACGATTCAGCTTTAATAAGCAAAGCGGGACAATCTAAATTATCTTTTGCAGATCAGCAGAATATGGTCAAGTCGATTTATTTTAAAATGACAGAATCAGAATTGTATAAAGAATACATGAATGGAAAAACGATTGACTTTGATTCAGATAAGAAATTTATTGTTAAGCTTTTTAGTAAAGAACTTATAGAAATTGAAGTCTTTCAAGACTTCCTTAGTGAACAAGATATTTTTTGGGATGATGACTTTCCATTTATCTGTAGTATGGTAATAAAGACTATAAAGGATTCTACATCAAATAAAATAGAACTGTTCGAATTATTTAAAGATACTGACGAGAAAGATTTTGCACTTAATCTTTTACGTCAATCCATTATACATGCTGAAGACTTTTCTGAACTAATTTCTTCAAAAACCAAAAATTGGGATTTAGAAAGGGTTGCTCAGATGGATTTGATTTTGATGCAGATGGCATTAGCTGAATTATTAAAAATGCCTAGTGTTCCTGTAAAAGTTACTATCAATGAATACATTGAATTAGCAAAATATTATAGTACTCCCAATAGCAAGAATTTTGTCAATGGAATACTAGATAGTTTGTTAATAGAATTGAAAAGGGAAGGCGCTATTAAAAAAATGGGTAGAGGCCTTATTGAATAATTACTATTTTTGTTACCAACTAATTATAATTTTTAACATGTACAGAATTTTTATAATATCAATTTCAGTTTTGCTTTTTGCTTGTGGAGATGTAGCAAAAGAAGTGGGAGATAATTCAACTCCTCCTGTTAAGAAAGAAGAAATAAAGCCGTCACTTTCATCCAACCTTGTGATGAATGATAATACTGCTGAATCTTCAAATAGTAAGTCGCCTATGCCAGATTTTAAATTTGAAAAAGAACTTCATGACTTTGGTCAACTTATTGATGGAGAAAAAGTATCCTACTCTTTTAAATTTACCAATTCTGGTAATGCCCCTCTTATTATCTCTAGTGCTAAAGGTTCTTGTGGTTGTACAGTTCCTAATTGGCCTAAAGACCCTATAGCTCCGGGTGAATCAGGTACAATTGATGTGACTTTTAATAGTTCAGGAAGAAGTGGAAAACAAAAGAAAGCTGTAACTTTAACAGCAAATACGAACCCAAACAGAAAAGTGATAAACATCACCTCTGAAGTAATATCTAATTAAATGAATTTAACTACAATATTTTTACAAGCCGAAGCTGGAGGTAATCCACTCATTTTCTTTGTTTTAGTTTTTGGTGTATTTTGGTTTTTTATGATAAGACCACAAGTGAAAAAGCAAAAACAAGAACGTAAGTTCAGAGAAGAAATTAAAAAAGGTGATAAGGTGATAACATCTGGAGGCTTACACGGTAAGGTGGTTGAGGTAGCTGATAAGATCGTTAAAATTGATGTCGCAAAAGACATTGTTTTAAAAATTGATAAATCATGTATATCTGCTGAATTATCAACAGTGAAAGAATAATTTCTAATAGGGCTTCGGCCCTTTTTTTATGTTGAGCAAACTTACACTTCTATTCAATAAACTAATTGTTGTGTTAAGAATTGAGAGAAAGCAACTGCCTATTTTCTTATTTCTTTTAGCACTATCTACACTATTTTGGGTGCTTACTGTTCTGTCAAAAGATTATACTACAACAGTACATTATGAGGCTGTTTTTGTTGACTTACCTGATGATAAATTACTTATTGAAAATAAAGAAGTTGACCTTCATCTTCAAGTCATTGCTCCTGGATTTACTATTCTTGCTCATCGATTAAGTTTTAGAAATGATTTGCCATTGTCTGTTTCTACTTTTATTCCCAAAAAGATTGGTGAAAAATGGAATTATTATTGGTTAGGTAAACAATCAATTTCACAACTTCAAGAAGTATTGCCGACAAATATGCAATTACTTCACGTACAGCCTAATAGAATTGATTTAATGCTAGATGAGAAAGCCGAACGGGTTATACCCGTACAAATTAAATCAGAGTTGTCTTTTAAAGATTTATTTCGATTGAAAGAGTCTATCACTTTAGACCCTCAAACTATTGTTATTTCTGGTCCTAAGGCTGTTGTTGAGGTATTCGATGCTATTGGAACTAAAACGCTTAAAATAAATGATATAGATTCTGATTATTCAGGCAAAATAGAAATAGAACCTCTCAATCACTCAGAAATTAATTATTCTCTAAATTCAGTAAATTGGGATATTAAAGTGGAACAGTTTACAGAGGGGGAATTAAAGCTACCTCTTTCAGTTAATAATGTGCCAAAAGGGTATGAAATCAAGTTATTTCCTGATGAGGTAACTGTTAACTATTTAGTTTCATTAGATCAATTTGAGTTAGTAAAAACAAATATGTTTGCTACTAATGTTAATTTTGATGGAGAATATAAAAGGCTACCTATTGAATTAGTCAGTCAAGCTGATTTTGTAGAGAATGTTCGTATATCACCATCTAAGGTTGAATATTTTCTAATTAAGAAATAATATGAAAAAGGTAGGCTTAACAGGAAATATTGGCAGTGGTAAGACTACAATTGCAAGACTATTTGAAGTTCTTGGTATAGCTGTTTTTAATGCTGATGTGGAGGCTAAAAGACTGATGACTACGGATTCAGAATTAAAAGATAATTTAATATCTGAATTTGGCAAAGAAGTGTTTATCGACAACCAATTGAACCGTAAATATTTAGCAGACTTGGCTTTTAACAACGATTTAATTTTGAAAAAGCTAAACGCACTAGTACATCCTGTTGTTCAAAATGCTTTTGAAAAATGGTCAGATGAACAAAAAAGTCTTTATATAATAAAAGAAGCTGCTATATTGTTTGAAAGCAATACACATCAATCTTTAGATGTAATAATCTGTGTAAGTTGTCCTGAGGATATTAGGGTAGAACGCTTGTTAAAAAGGGACAGTGTATCAAAAGAGCAGATAAAACAAAGAATGAGTAATCAATGGCAAGAAGAGAAGAAGATTTCCATGTCAGATTTTATAATCGTAAACGATAATTCTTGCTTAGTTATACCTCAGGTGTTAAGAATTCATGACGCTTTAAAGTAGGTCCTCAGTCTTTCCTAAACCCACTCTAATAATATCAATTACATCCTTAGAATAATCAACGACTGTAGATGGGATTAATGAACCTATTCCCGCATCGATGACAATATCTACTTTATTGCTGTAGCGTTCGTGTATTAACTCTGGATCTGTACTGTACTCCATTATAGTGTCTTCATCGTGAACGGAAGTAGATAAAATAGGATTTCCAATTTCATTGACCAGAATTTGTGGTATGTTGTGATTTGGTATTCTAATACCAACGGTTTTCTTTTTAGTTTTAAATAGTTTTGGAATACTACCATTAGCTTTTAGAATAAAGGTGTAAGGACCTGGCAAAACCCTTTTCATACTTTTATATACATTTCTACTGATAGGTAGTGTATAATCAGATAATTGACTTAAATCCGAACATATAAATGAGAAGTTTTGTTTTTTTAAATCTACATTTTTGATTTTTGCGATTCGTTCAACAGCTTTTTGCTGAAATATATCACAACCTATTCCATAAATTGTATCCGTAGGATAAATAATAATACCACCGTCTTTAAGACATTCTATAACTTGAGAAATTCCTCTAGGATTTGGGTTGTCTGGATGTATTTGTATGAGCATCTTTATTGATTATTGGCATAATCGTCTAAAAACTTCTTTAAGCCTATAGCAGTTAATTCATGAGGTATTAAGCCTTTGATTGCCGAAAGGGGGGCAGTCACTACGTGAGTACCAATCTTTGCACATTCTTCAATGTGTTGTTTGTTTCTTATTGATGCGGCTAATACCTTAGTTGAATAATTTTGTCGTTCAAACATATTTACAATGTTACTCACTATTTGTATTCCATCCTCTCCATTATCATCAAGCCTGCCAATAAATGGTGACACATAAGTAGCACCTGCTTGAGCGGCAATCAGTGCTTGACCAACAGAAAAAACTAGTGTACAATTGGTTTTTATTCCTTTGTCACTAAAATAACGAATAGCTTTCACGCCATTTTCAATCATTGGTATTTTAACAACTATTTGAGGATCTAGAAGAGCTAACTCTTGACCTTCTTTTACCATACCTTCAAAATCTGTAGAAATAACCTCTGCACTGACATCTCCATCCACAATTTGACAGATGGTTTTGTAATGTTGAAGAATATTGTTCTTTCCTTTTATGCCCTCTCTAGCCATTAGACTAGGGTTTGTAGTCACACCATCTAGAATACCTAGTGATTGCGCTTCTCTGATGTCGTTTAAATTTGCTGTGTCGATGAAGAATCTCATATTGAAAAGGTATTATTCAATAAAGATAATAAAAAAAGGGCAAGCTACTTACATCACACCGCTCAACCACTTACCCTTGCTACCTTCCGGTCCTGGGGGAGTTCAGCAGG
>MDTG01304087.1_pt1 | contig 16908 bp, 14 predicted proteins | sample 811421 | NCBI WGS metagenome assembly MDTG01 (sample SAMN05326645, study PRJNA326480) | marine metagenome | isolation source: seawater | place: Pacific Ocean: South East | collected 2011
ATTTCAGGTTCTACAGATATATCAGTATCGGGCATATCAAATAATGTTTGTGCGTGTATTCCTGATTCTGAGACTCTTCCTTTCATGAATATACTGTATTTAGGATCTATTAATGTCCACTTTTTACAACCTTTAATCATACAGAAAAAGTTTCCACTTCCTCCACAATGAGTATTACTACCTTTCACTTTATCTGATGTATTATATCCAATGAAAAGATTGGCTATATGTATGTTTCTCAGACCACTATTTTTAAGAGTATTAATGAGTTCATAAAACTTTTCTTTAATATCATTGAATAATTGAGGATAGTTTGAAAAGATAGTATTATCATTATTGATATAAATATTAGAACTATTCATATTTTCACAAAAATCTTTAAAAGTATAATCTTTTAATATGAGTTTATCTTCTTTTTCTAATATTGTTAATTTGAAATCATCATCTATAATTTCTTTCAGATAGTTTTCTGTCCATGATTTTACAGCATTAGTTTCTTTTAAATATCCTTTGATTAAAACGGGTTTACGATAATTATCTGATAGTTGTTCAAAGATCTCTTGCGTGAGTTCAGATGAGTTAATTGTAGGTATTTCTTGAGCTCTGATCTCTTTTTTTGAGATATATTTATTGATATATCTATCTTCATAAAGATTTAATAAACTCTCAAAAAAGTTAAATCCTAAATATTTATTAATTAAAAATAAAAAAGAGTATAACATTTGTAAAATATAAATAAATTATCTTTAAACATTTTCTAAGATATAGTATAATGAAAAAGAGTGATTGTACGAAGTTGGCAGAGTTTTGTCATAATACGAGAAATCGCGTTACATTAAAGATGTGTGATTATACTGGAGAAGAGTGTGAAGCTTTAAGAGAATATCATCAGATTTTACTTGTTACAGAATGTTTATGTAATTATGCTGCTTGCTGTTATTGTGAACGTGAAGATATAACTGAACATGTAAAGAGAGAATTAAATCAAAGATGTGGTGAGTTGAAAGGTGCGTGTGAAAAGATTCATGAATTAGTTCCAGAAGAAAAAGAATATTTGAATTGTGGGAAGATAAAAGGAATATGTGGTAAAAAGAAAAAAACTATGAAAAAGTAAATATATGGGACAAAAATATAGTAAAAATAAATATAGAAGAACTAACAGTAAACGCAAATATAGTAAAAGAAAAAAATGGTAAACGGAAATGAGGAACCCATCAGAATCAATACCAATAGGAAAACAAGAATATTTCAGTACAGAAAGACCATTATCATCAATCTCATATAATGAATAATCATATATTTAAAGAACTATTAATAAATATATATAAAGGATTAATGGAATCTACAGATTTAAGAAATGTTTTGTCGGGACCTGAAATAAAAAAAGAAGAGAAAGAAGATAATTCTAAGATAAAAAACTCAGATAAGCATATATTGAAAAAAAGTTCTTTTGAAGAAGATATGGGTGAAATGTTAGATTTTCATGAAGTAGATAAAGAAGTAGATAAATCTATGTATGATAAAGAATGGACAAAATTAGAGAAAGGTATGAAATTGAATCGTTTACAGATTTATATTCTGGAAGAAAAAGAAAAGAATAATTTAGATGAAAAACAAACCGAGAATTTAAAAATACTACTATTTAAAATGTGTAATGATGGTCAATTTAACAAAGCTAATGTAGTAGAATATGAGAATGAAAAAATAATTAGTATTAAGATAATAGAATATGATGAAGAAAACAAAATATATAAAGGGAAAAAAGTAAAAAAGAAAGTAAGAACAACTCCTAAATCAAAATCTAATCTGGATAGATTATTAAAAAAAAATAAGTCATAATTTATAACATTTAAATATGGATGAGAATATTATAACAGAGGATAATCTTTTAGAAGAAATAAAAGTAGATAGTGAAATATGTCCTATATGTTTAGAAGAGTTAGAAGTTCCATGTAAAACTCAATGTAATCATATAATCTGTAAGAATTGTATAGAAGAATGGTTTAAAAACAAGAAAGATACATGTCCTTTATGTAGAAATATTATAGAAAGTTATTATGAGAATAATGAAAGAGTAAAAGTAATAAAAATAGAAGATGTTTCACCATTACCCGATGAAGATACTGAAAGATATATGATATTTTTAAGAAATATTTTAGGTAGATTAAGGGTCTTTAAATATCTATCTTATATATCTATAACAAGTAGTTTATACTTTTATATAAAATATACTAACACACATTATATTATGGAAGAATATAAGAATATATTTGAAATATGTAATAGTAGTTTAGCTCAAGATAGTATAAGAATGGATGAGATGAATGATATAGATGATAATGATGAAGAAAATCATCTATCAAGTGTTTTTATTGTTATAGGTGATCATATGAGAAGATGTTTAATACCCGATAAATATATATCAAAATGTTTTTAGATGAAATCATTAAAAATCTTCATCAATTTCAAAACTACTAGTATTATCTACATTTGGATTAGCTGCATTAGCATACTCACCAACACGTTTCTCAAAGAAATTAGTTTTCCCTTGAACTGATATCAATTCCATCCATTCAAACGGATTTACTGTATTATAAATCTTTGGAATACCCATCATGAGTAGTAATCTATCAGAAACATATTCAATATATTGTTTCATAAGATCTTGATTCATACCTATAAGAGAACATGGAAGCGATTCAGTAATAAACTCTTTTTCAATTTCTACTGCTTCAGAAATAATTTGTATAACAGTTTCATTAGAAGGTTTATTTTCAAGCATAGAATACATCAGAATAGCAAACTCAGTATGCATACCTTCATCTCTACTAATTAGTTCATTGCTGAAACAAAGACCAGGCATTAATCCTCTTTTTTTTAACCAGAAGATAGAACAAAAAGCTCCTGAGAAAAAGATACCTTCAACAGCGGCAAATGCGATAACACGTTTTCCGAAATCTGATTCTTTATCTTCAATCCATTTTTGTGCCCATTGAGCTTTCTTCTTAACAGAGGGGATTGTTTCAATGGCATTTAACAATTTATCTTTCTTTACACTGTCCTTAATGTATGTATCAATGAGGAGAGAGTAAGTAATACCATGAATATCTTCCATAGCTATTTGAAAACCGTAGAACATTTTAGCTTCTTTAATTTGTATTTCATTTAGGAATCTTTCACCTAAATTTTCATTTACAATACCATCGCTTGCTGCGAAAAAAGCAAGGACATTTTCAATAAAGTGTCTTTCTTCATCATTAAGTTTATTAAAATCTGTTAAATCTTTTTCTAGATCAATTTCTTCAGGAGTCCAGAAACTAGCGACAGCTTTTTTATACATTTCATACACTTTATCATTCTTTATAGGAAAGACAACATATCGCTTATTTTCTTCGGTAAGTAGATATTCAGACATTTTATAGATATACATATATATAGTTCAAATAACCTTTAAATTATGTGTTTTTTAAATACTATTTAAAGTAAAATATATTGTTATTATTATTCATTATGAAAATATTAATTTATGATCTTGATGATACATTATATGATACAAGATTATTAAAAGATAGAAAAAGAATAATATATGATGAAGAACTTTATAGATTATTAAATAATGGTCATCCGAGTTATATTTATACAAATGCTGTATTAACACACACTTTAGATATTTTAAAAAGAAAAAATATAACAGATATAATGAAAGGTATTTATCATAGAACAAATATTATAGAACATATGAAACCTAATATACATGGATTTAGAACAGTAGAAGAAGATATTCTATATAAACAGAATATATCAATATTTGATTCAGTAGAGATTTATTTCTTTGATGATTTACCAGAAAATCTTAAAACAGCGAAAAGAATAGGATGGAAAACGATTTTAATTAGTTCATTTTATTATGATAAAGATTATATAGATTATCAATATTCTTCTATAAAAGAAGCTCTAAAAGACATGAAAAAAAAGAATATATTATAATATATTATAAATAATCTATGTGGTCATTTTTCGGTTATAAAGATGAGAAAAAAGATAATGATAATGATAAAGAAGAATATGAAGAACAAACAATAAAAACATATACACATCATGGGAGTCACCCTCCGAGTAATTTTGTACCATCACCTGAATATATGAGAACAAATTACAGTCAATATATTCAACCTATTCAACATATGCAAGCTATGCCATCAATGGTATATATTGATCCTTCTCAGTATAATAATAATAAAAGGAATATATCACATGGAATATCATCTGATGATGAAGATGAAGAGCACCGAATAAGAGAAGAAACTTCAGATTTTGATACAGAGTTTCTAAAAAAGTTTGAACCCGAAGAAATTAATTCAAAAGATCTCTTTCTTAAAACTTATAATATAGAAGATATAGATACTAAAGAAACATTTATAGATGTAATACCAGAGTTTCCTAAAACACTTGATATAGATAGTGAAATAGAGTTCATGGAATTAAGATCATGGTTTTATAATACAACAGATCTATTAAATATATGGCATATACATAATAAAAAATCAAAATTAGATTATGCGAATGCTATGAAATATTTATCTTTTAAATTAAAAGAGATAGTTTTATACTATTATGATTACAGAGTTGATTATAATGATGTTAATGAAGGTATACAAAGAGGTGATAAACATATAGGAGATAAAATAGATAGTAAGTATATAAAAAAGAAATTATTTTATTTTAAAAACTCAGGAGAAGATCATATTCAATCATTATTAGATAATTATCCTACAAGATTTTATAGAGATATACCCGATGAACATAAAGAGTTTTATGAAGAACAAAGTAAATGTTGTTTAATGTGTAATAAAATAACATTTAATGAGATAGATTCTATAAAATATTCGATAGATAAAATGCAGTTAACAGAAGAACAATATAATATTTTTAAAAATGAATATCTTTCAAAATTGAAATATCTTGAACGAAGAAAAAAGAAATTTAAGAAATTATTTTGTTTCTCAAATACATCACTTCAATTAGGTTCTGTTATATTACCAACTCTCATAACAATTAAAGACAATATTAATATTCATGATGTTCCTGAGCTAAAAAAGACACTAGATGTATCGGCAATAATATTATCAGTTGTAATGGGTATAATAACTAATCTAACAGTTTTCTTTAAAGTAAATCAAAGATATAGTTTATATACACAATATGATAATAAATTAAAACAAGAAATGAGAAGATTTATTACTTATTCAGAAAAATATAATGATAATGATGTAAAAGATACTCATAGATTATTTCCTCAATTTTCTGTAGCAATTGAGAATTATATTGAAGAACTTAGTAATCAAGAATATGATTATATAGTCGGAAATAAAGAAAAAGATATGAGTGCTTTTGCTAAGAAAGATGAAATATATAATAGAGGTAATGTTAATAGAGAAATAGTTATTAGTGATAAACCTAAAAGAAAACCTCCTAAAGAAAGAGGAAATAATATTCAACCGCCTACACCACATCCTAAAAAAGAAAGAGCACCTGATGAGAAATCCACAGATGAAGAAGACAAGAACTCAGAAGATAAAGTTTTTGATGATGATAAAGAAATAATAGAAGAGAGTAAAAATAAAGATGGTGAAAAAAATAATTAATAATATATGAATGGATTAATATTATTAATTATCATATTGGTGATATATAGAGTAATTATAGAATATATTGAATTGGAAACTAAAACTAAATATTATTTTTATGGTATTACTGGATTATATAGTATATATTTAATATTATATTATTTTTATCCTGAATATGTATATAAAATGTTTAAAGAAATATATGAAACAAATAAGAAACCATTATATGATATACAACCCTTAATGCCGATAAGAAAACAAATTTCTCATAAAGAACTCCTACACTCAAAACAGGGTGGTAGATGTTATAATTGTATCAATTTCATATTAGGGAATGAAGTTGATAGTTGTTCAATAGATGTAGATGAAAATAATAAAATGAAATTATTATGTCCTAAATGCTATAATAAAGAAAGATATTATTAAAGATATTATTCAAAAAATTCTTTTGCCGGAGGGTATACTTCTTTAAAGATATATTGTATTTTATCCCCCTGAGTTTTGGTAATGGTTTTATCCCAGATCGCCTTATTTATTCTATCTTGATGATAAGCGCGTGAGATCGCTACATTTGCTTTGCGTATATCTTCTCTAGAAGAATTTTTATCTATTGTAAACTTATTTTGTAAAATATTATATATTTCATATGCTGCATTCTCTCTTGTAGAGTGATTTCTTCCATCTCTAACCTTATCAGCGAGTTCTTTCATATAATCTTCGCGATGTATCGTATCAATGAACGCACGCTCGTATTCATCTTCCGATAGATGGGGCGCATCATCATCGCCATTAATAAGCCTACTTAAGTTATTAATTGTTCTTCCCAAATGTTTTTCTTCAATAAAAGATTTATTATTTTTTATAGTAGTAAGCCAACTATTTATTTCTTTTATTCTATCTTTACAATTATCGTATCTGGATTTAAAACGTGATGTTCTAAATATTTTTCGTTTTATCTTCCCCTTAAATGCGGGATATTTCCTCAGCTCGGCTACTATATCACTTAATTCACTATATCTCATAGTGGAGGGATTACCTGGAGAGATATTAACTACATATAAAGTTTTATCCCCCTTCCCTATTATTTCTGTTATATGTTTATAGTTAGACTTATTTCGATCAAACCATGCATCAAAATCACTGTTATCGTGACAATTCATACTCTTACCATGTAAAGACATATTTTTTAAATATTTCTTAGCACGTGAAGGTATATTTTTTAAATTAAAAGATTCTTTGACACTTTTCTCTTCACATTCATTAACATCATTAATACCTCCTTTCCCAAGTTCGGCCGGAGTATAGAAACGGTTCACGTTGCGCTCTGCATCTTCCAGGGCATTTTTGGTTTTCTTAATATTTTTTCTAAGTTTCTTCTTTTCTCTCGCCTTCATCTTTTGACTCAACAAACTCTCTTCCCTCTCTAATTCCTCCCTGAGTTCCTCTAGTGCTTTATTCGTGATCTTAAAATCTTCGCAAAAAATTTTCTTCCGCTCTTGTGGTGTTCTTGTATTGCTTTCCTCACTACAGGCTGGGTCGCTTGGGTAACGTTCGCAGTCTTTTTCATATTCTAATTGAAGCGGACTCGAACCAAGGGGTCTTCCACCTCTTTTCCTATTAGTTTTTCTTTTCTTGAAAGTATTCTTTCGTTTTCTAGAAAGTTTTCTGGACGCACGAAATGTTTTTCTTCTCATTATATATATATATATATTTTATCAAATAAAGAATAATTTACGCTTTTCATTTATGTTACTACGACAGATAGGACATTTATAATTATCTGTGCTATCAAACTTATCACATACATCACATATAGTATGACCACATGGATTATAATAATTTGAAACTATATTAGTTAAACAAATACTACATTTATTTCCGATATTTATTGAATTAATATGTAATAATTCATTAAGATATTTCATATAGTTAGCTTTTGCGAGTGTATATTTCATTTTTATCTCTTGTAATTTTTCACTTTCATTAGTATCTTCTAAAAGTATGTCTATAGATTCTTTTAGTAGCTTGTAATGATCACTAGGTATATCATTTAGTTTTGTAACAAACTCCAAAAAAGCATTTATTTTATCAAGATTATTTTGTACCTTAATTCTATAATCTTCATAGTTCTTTTCATATATTTTTAAATTATCTCTTAAAGAATTACCTCTTTTTATGAAATCTTGAATATTTTTAAGGATATCAGAATCTGTATTATCCTGTATAATAAAATTATCATTATCTAAATATTCTGTAAGATCATTTTTTACATTCAATAAACTTTCCATATTATTAACATGAAGACAAATAGGTAGTTTACTGTCAAAATTATTAATAATATTAGTATTCTCTATAAAAGCGTAGTTACCACTATCACAAAAAGATCTTGTGAAATTATCCATTTATACTAATTACTTAAATATCTTTAATTATATTTTTCAAGAATATCCATAATTTTAAACTTATTTTTAGGTTTAACAGAAGTTTTTAAATTAGAAAGTATATTTCTAGAAGATTCATCAAGTAAATCATTAATTTCTTCGCTCATTTGTTCTAAACATGAAAGAACTCTAAAAATAGTATTATCATCTCTAGTATTTTTTAAAATGAAAAATAAATCATCTAGATCTTTACGAACATAATTTTTTATAATTCCCATCTTTTCAATTTTTACGAGTAAAAGATTAAGTCCATAGATTTTTTCTGTATAAAGATTCATATCACAAAAAGTTTCATAAGATATATTTTCTTTAGATTCAATTATTTTATGATTAATATTAATTTTTTCTTTTATAATATTAATGCTTTTTAAAAGTATTTCTTTAGTAGAATCATCGATAAGTCCTTTTATAATATGTGCGTAACATTCAATATAATTAGAATGTGTTATAGTTTTTTGAAGTATTGTATCAAAAAAATATGAATAAAGATGTTTTTTTTCTTTACATTCTTCTAATATTTCAGATATAATAGAATCTTTATTCATATTAGAAATCTTATTAAGATTATTATTAAGAGTTTTTATAGTATGTGTATCACTATCTTTATTTGTCTTATTTTTATGATTATATTTTAATCCAGTTCTAAAATAATTCTTATTTAATTCAATGCTATCTAAAAAAGTTTTTAATGTAGTTATATCTTCTTCTTTAGAAGAAACATAGTCTAGAAAAAATAATCTAAACTCTTCTTGTTTATTCAAATATCTTTCCTTTAAATCTTTCATAATATAAAGTAATTATAATTATTTATTTAAATAATATCAGATAATCCTGGCAAAGAAGAAAAATATAAAAAGCTTATCCCTGTAAAGATAAGATAACCTTTATTAAATGTATAATTATTATCCATATTTAAAATACTTATGAGATAATATAATCCTATAATCATTGTTATAGTGATAATTATATATTCATAATAATCTATTAATTTCATTTTTTCATACATAAAACTAATCATGTATATCAAAATAAGAAGTAATACAATTAAATGAATAAATTTTGTTATAAACTTTTGTAAATATAACTCAATAGAATAAGTTAATAAGAAAGTTGTAATTAATAGTGTATATGCTGTATTTTTTGATAGTTGATATATTAAAAATAAAGGCATAGAATATATAGTATTGATAAGTAATATACGTGAAATAGAAAAGTTTACCATTATATAATAGAATAGAATATTAATCGAATATATCTAAACTAGAGAAATCATCTTTCATTTCGTGAACAACATTTATACTCTTGTTATACAATCCACTACGAATTGTTTTATGGTTTAAAATATAAGTTATACATAATATAAATAATATCATAAGAACTAAATATCCATATCTTGAACCAGAAGCCTCTCCATCAGTTAAATCTCTTAATGTAGTTTTATCGGGGAGTATATTATCATATATATGCCATGATATTGTTATTATAAATGCTAATAAAAATGCTATGGGTCCTAAAGTTGGTATAGAGATTAGAAATAATATGATAGCAGCTAAATAAACTAAATTATTTCTAATATATCCATAATCTATAGTAATCGGTTTACTAGCATTATCATCAGTAGTGCATGAGATACCTGTTAAAGTATCTCCCACGGTAGATAAAGAACTCGCAACAACACTATCTTCTACGGAATCAAAATAATCACTAACATATGAGGTCATATTACCAAAAAATCCACTATCTGCATTTGCAAGAGATCTACATTTGCTACCATCTGGGGTTTCGATTGTCGATATATGTGATAAAGCTGTATTTATTTCTTCTCCCAAACATCCCATATATGAACCAGGATTTAATGCTTGCCATATGCTACTACTTAAACTAGTCATTTCTTGATCTTTTATATCAGCTGCTCTAGCGTCAATACTAGCATATTGATTAATAGTATTTCCATAATCACATAAAGTTTCATTTGCTAACTGTGTAACAGTTTTTTTTCCATATCCGATTTTATCCATTAATTCTGAAGTGTCAAAATCTACACTCTGATTATTACTGTTTAATGTTGTTGCTATCTGATCAAATGTTGTATATTTTAAAGACAATCCCGTATATGATGGAATTAATGGATATATGATATTTCTTAGATAACTCATGTTACTATAATTATTATTATTTAGAGCACCGAATGAGTTATCATAACCTCCATTTTCACATACATAACCTAAACATTTCATATTTTTTTCACATATATTTCTATCAATAATATTATATTTAGCTAATATTTTATCATCAGAGCTTATTGATATATATTTATCAAATGTTTCATTACTTGTATCTTGTTGAGCGATCCCATCATCACCAAATATTGATGTATGTACATTAGAACAAGTGTCTTTTGTGTTTTCTTCACTTTCAGAATTACCATAGCATGTATCCCATGTATTACATTGTGATGTATCATCTTTTTGTATGCAATAACAATAATCTTTAGTAGCATATTTAAAAATGCTATGATCTTTTATTTTCTCTCTTTCTTCTATGAAGTTTATTTCATTATCAGAATTAGGATCAGAAACAATAGTAGTTTTATCTAATCCTTTACTATATGAAATACAATATATATCATCATTAGAACAGTTATTAGTAGTATTTGTTTTATAATCATAATTAAACAAATAACTTTCATAATTATTGTTGTCTATATTCTCATTTTCTGTATTACATAATTGTGATAATTGCATTATATCTTGATCATTTTGACATTTACTCTTAATAATCTTTAATTCTTTTATCAATTCATTTGAATATGAATCATCGCTACAAATATGAAAGTTTTCTCCATCGAAGTTCAAGTTTCTACATTTTTCTCTAGACATCCAGTTATTTTCATCTGTATCTATTACATTACCATTTATAGGATTTATTTCTTGACAATAACAATGATTTATCTCAGTTGGATTCAAAACAAAATTAATATTATCTTTAATCACATCAAGGAATGTATGTTCATCATTAATACAATTATAAATATTAGTTGTTTCTATATCTCTATTAATATTTTTACAGAATATTTTTTCACTATTATTACAATTGGGATCGGCAGCATTTCGTGTATTGGTTTTTGCCTGACACTCTTCTTGAACATTACTATTTAAAGGATTACGACAATTATTTATAAACTCTTCTATTATTTTAACAACTAGTCTTATATCTTCTTTTACATCATATTCATTATCAAAATCATCTGAGAATATATAATATGCTGTTCTAGGATTACTATCTTTAGTGGCGGCATATATTATCTTAAAATTATTTAACATAGTTTCAAGTATATCTGGAACCTTTGTAGATTGAAAACATGTTAAATCACCATCTTCTGTAATATAATCAAAACATGGTATACATGAACACTGTTCAAAAATATTACTAAAATAAGTTGTATTTTTAATAGAAATTTCTGGTATACTCGGAGTAAAAAAACATCTATCACTACAATCTGGACCACATTTTCTAGAGCATTTTTCTTTTTCTTTATTTTTAATACGTAAGTTTCCCGATAAAAGTTTTATAGTTTTTAATCCTAATAATTTTGTAGGATCACAATAATATTTTTGATTATTAGGATTACAAACATCTGATAGTTCTTTATTAACCCATTTTCCTAGATTTGAACCACTACCTAAATATGTAGTATTATATTCAGTTAATAATTCATTAAACTTTGATAATAGAAGGTTTCTATTACCATCTATTTCTAATTTTTTATAAATATCTTTTCCATATACAGTTTTTATAATCATAAAAATATAATTAAAACCATAATAATCTATATCTTCATCATTCTTAAGATGTTCTTTTATCATGTTTTTTACATCATTGTAACTTGTCATCTATATTATACATACAAAATATTTCTTAGAAGTATTTTATGATTTTATAATTCTATGATTTTATGATATAGTTAATACAATCGTATCAATATTTTTCCCTCCAGATGTGTAATGTATTTTATCTGGTGAAGATGTATCTGCTGAAGACGTGTATTGTAAATTACTTATATCAATACCATAATCAGTTATAAAAGAATTAATAGTTGTTATTTCATCGGGTGTAAAAATACTACCATCTGAAAGGGTAGAACTACCACTACATCCTATAGGTTCTTTGTTAAAATTATCATCAGTATATTCGCTATTGTATAGTGTATAAATATCTATACCAGTGAGTATTAGTTCTTTTAACCTAATAATTAAACTAGGAATATTTGAGATTGTAAAAGATTGGGGGTCACAAACTGAAAAATGTGTATTAAAGGATAATCCATTATCATATTTTACAAAGTTATCTATCCCTGGTGTTGGTGTTGCTGTTAAAGTAGTAAAATCATAAGTGCTAAGATAACTGCTAATAAGCCCGTAATTAAATCTCCAAGAATCTGTTTTATCAATATCTAAATCTAATTTACAAATCTTATCTTCTAATGAACTTCCATTCGGACTGTTTTCATTCGTTATAGTTGTTGACATTTTCGTGGATCCGAAAAACGTCTCAATGTCTATATTAATAGTTGCACTTGTATTACCAAAGAACATATCGTGTATATCATCTGTTCTTAACGCTAATAACTTTAATAATATTCCCTCAAATGATTTTGGGGTAGGAGAACTTAAGTTACTACTTATTTGTGTAAGTATACTATTAATATCAAAAGTAATTTCACTACCATTTATAGTTCCTATATCATATTCGACACCTGTAGGAGAAGTAGAAGATTCTATAAATGAACTAATATCTTGTCCTTGTTCACTTGATGTATATAATTTCAAATTATTATCCTCTTTATAGAGAAGGAACTTATATAAATAAATATCGGATGATTGAAAATTACTATCACCACAATTTACTGTAAGATTTCCAAAAGGAGTATTATTTGAAGCTGATGATTTAAAATGTAAATTATTCAATTCTACTATAAATGTTAATATATCTCTACTTCCATCTCCTGTAATAGCTTCTTGTGTTACGAGATTACTTATATCAGGGACATCATTGCTTCCTTTCACATAAAATTTAATGGAATTAGAATCTGGATCAGTATTTGGATCAGTAATAGAACTTGCTGGGGAAATATTATCAGTAGGAGTGTATTTCAAAGTTGAAAAATTACTTGTATTATATGGAGACCATTCATCATCACTAGTAAAGTAAACTTTACTAGGATCAGGATCAGGGACAATAATCATACTATCTAAAATAGTATTAAGAGTGTGAGAAATATCACTAATTTGTAATGATAAATTGATTGTGTTTGAAGGTAAACAACAATCTTCGGATGTGCATATACCATTACACACACCATCGTTTTTATTACCTGCAGGACATTCATTAGATAAATAGTAATTTTCACAGGTGTCAGATTCACAACATTCGTCTACTGTACAGGGATTACTACTACATATTAGAGGTGGATTACTTTTAGGAACAATTCCATCTTGACAAATATCAGTAGGACATCTAGGTTGAGAAGGATTATTAACTTGTTGTGGTATACTGGCACCACCTACATCACTTTGTTCTGAAGGAGGTTCTACATCACATGCTTGATAAATATTTCCTATATATGGATAAGAACTTAAATCTATTGATCTTAAAGCAGTAGAACACGATTTCCATACAAAATTAGTAAGAGTGTCGCTTAAACAAGGGTCATTGTCAGAAATAGAATCTGGAGGATCACCAGCATCCTGATAAATAACATCAGAATCTCGACTATTACAGAAATATGTATCAGTTTTACAACAATTATCTATGACACAAGTATCTCCTGAACATGATTTGTATGTATCAAGGATAGAATTTTCTGGACATTGAAATGATTCTGCTTCAGCTTCAGCACCACAATTACTTCTAGGAGGAGTCGGATGTAAAGTCAACTGTTGTATATGTTGTCGGCGTTTTAAATCAACAATATCATTTGTATAAGTCCAAACTTCATCAAATCCTGGATTAGGATTACATTGATGACCTAATGTGTCTGTTGAAGAATCAAATCTTAAAACACTTCTCTGTTCCCACCCGCTTCCATTGGGATTAGCACATATTATTTCATCATCTATACAACAACCTCCATTACCATCTTGATTATCTTCTTCATATATTTTATTATCATCGAGTATTTTATGTTCAGGACAAGTTATACTATCAGACATGTCTGAACAAGTACTTTCAGGCTCACAACATACGCTATTACTACAGCTTCTTTCATCAGTAGGACAATTTGTTATACCATCCTTTAATCTATAGCCAGTATTACACTGAAAACTGGAACAAGTAGCTCTTATTTTACAACAATCACTAACACTACAATCTTGTGTTGAACATCTAGCATTACTGTCAAAATAATATCCCCCTGGACAATCCTCATCAGATGAATAATGACTTATACACATTGGATGTTCTTCACAACAATGATCTTGAAAATTATCACAAAGATTTTCTTGATTATCATTCTCAAAGCAATATGTCCTACTTTTAATAAAAGTATCACCAGAACATTCTATATTATTATTATCTTTATACCGACTACATGTAGTATTTCTGACACAACATTCTTCGCGACTACACCCCTCATCAGAACAAGTATCAGCATTTACATTTAGTATCGTTTTTTCACCTTCAGGACATGAAAATTGTGTTACATCTTGTTCATTTGAATCTACACCATGTATATTTGTACAAGTATAAGGTGGTAGACAACAATAATCTTTTAAAGTATCATTCAGTAGATTTGAGTTTTCTATAATTTTTTCTGAATCAACTCTAGTATTTCCTGTATTCGTAGAGCAATTATCTGTAGGATTATCTGAAGACCATTTACTACAGTTGTAACCAGACCAATCAGACATTGAAGGTAGATTATTATAATTTATATCTTTATTAAAACATTTCGCAAAGTTTTCTGGTGTATCCATTCTTTGTGACCATGTACAATCTGGATCATCTATTCTAAAATCAAATAAGTTCATAGGATTATTATATGAATTATCACTTTTAAATATAGCACCATTATTTGTAGTTTTAATTCTATCACTATTACTTTCAAGTCCAATAGAATCATCTATATCATCTGTATCACCAAGTATTCTTTTAAAAAATGGATGATAACAAGAACTATCAAGATATGAATCTGTAATTTCAGATGATTGTGTTAATTGAGATAAATATGAATCTTGTAAATTAGTGGGATTAAAACTACAACTATCACTATCATTTTGTCCTGCTTCTTGACTATTTGTAGTTTTAAACCATAAATCTGTTATATCTTTCATATTAAAAGAAGTAGATATTTCATCATTAACTATAGTATTTTTAGCATAATGAAGTAAATCTGATCTAAATATTCCTCCATTAAGAATACATTCTTTAGGTGTAAATATTTTATTTGAATGTTCTTCAGTTCTATATGGTTGTTCACATAGAGCATCCCACACACAATGTTCTTGTAAATTACAAGTATTCATATCTTTATTATGATGACAGTATAAAGGTGTATTATCATTATTCGCACTGGATTCATCGGGTGTAATAATTTGAGAGCAACCTGATAAATATACTAGATCAATATTTGTATTAATCTCATTATCATCAGAATCTTTAATGTCAATTTCAGGTGTTTCAGTTAAATCATGAAAATCATAATTCCACCAAGTTTGTAGATTCTGAGAACTATCTTTTAAAATGTTTAAGAAAGATATTTGTTGTCCATTATAAGATATAGTTGTATTTCCCGAGTTTAAATCTTCGGGTAAAAAATGAGAATTTGTGATACTCACAGGATCTTTAGGATATACAAGTGTAGCTGGGGGTAAATCTGGAATATTATCGTTAAGATTTTTTACTGAATCGTGGGTTGAACAAATATCCATAAGTGATGTATTTTTCCTTCTACCTTCAGTAGATGTTGAACTAGATGTAGGGCATAATCTCTGTATATTCTGTTCTTCAACTTCTTCTTCTACTGAATCATCAGGATTATCTGTTTCACCAGTTATGAAACTTAATAAATCATTAGGACCGAAACCTTCATTTATTTTTATGAAATAAAAGAAAGATAAAATTACAGATAATAATAATATTATCTTCACATTTTTCATTTAATGTGTATATATAAATATTATAAAATAAATAACTAAATAAACAAGTTAATAATGGGATTCGCATCTATCATACCTGAGCCTGAAGAAGATGGTTATAAAAGATATTTACTACTATTTGAAAGTTTACGAGAGTTTGAAGATGAAGAATATATAAGATTTAAGAATGATTTTAATGAATTATTCACTTTAGAAAATACTGAAGAGAATAAAGAAATGATAATAAAAATAGATACAAGAAATATAGAAACGATTCCTTTTTCTATTTTATACGATTTTTCTCATAATTTATTGGATATAAAACCAAGAGCTGAAGGGATCCTTAAAAAAACTATAATCATAGTTTCAAGACAATTAGTTATAAATGCTTTTAAAGTTCTTTTTATGATATGCTCACCTATTTCAGAAATAGAATATGTTTTAGAGTAAGTTACTATAATTTACTGTAAACTAGAGCATTATCAGAACTCCATTCTTTAGTCATATGTAAGAATATATCTGGATTACTAATAGTTGTATTTGTTATAAGTCTCGGATTAATACTCATTGTTTGAAGTTCTTGAATTAGTAATTTCATAGCATAAGGTAGTTCAACATTAACTTTATTATCTTCATTAATAGAATGATCTATTAATCCAGTATTTTCATTAATTTGAATATTATATTTATCAGATCTCTCCATAA
>MDTG01441282.1_pt1 | contig 16908 bp, 9 predicted proteins | sample 811421 | NCBI WGS metagenome assembly MDTG01 (sample SAMN05326645, study PRJNA326480) | marine metagenome | isolation source: seawater | place: Pacific Ocean: South East | collected 2011
AGCGGGTCGCCGGGCATGTCGCGCAGCTCGAAGGGGGGCGTCACCACGACCTCCGCGGTGCGCACGCCCGGCGCCCGCGAGAGCGTCCGCGCGACCGCGGACGCGGCGCGCACGCTCCCGGTCTCGATCGTGTACCACCCCGCCTGCCCGTCGATCGGCACCAACGACGCGTCCGGCAGGCCCACGGCGCGCGCCGCGGCGGCGCGGTTGTCCGCCCGCACCGCGACGCGGTCGGTCAGCTCCCACGCGCCCGCGAAGGGGTTCACCCCACGATCCGGGATGAGCTGCAGTCTGTTATTGACGATCCGCGTCGGCGCGGCGTCGAGCCTCGTCGCGCCCCGGGCCCTCGGCGCGTCGAGATCCGCGACCTCGAAGACCTCGAGCCGATCGCCCAGCGGGATCGCGACGACATCCGCCGCGCGCGCCGCGAGCGGGGAGAGCGCGGCCGCGAGCCCTGCGACGCGAAGGAGACGAACCGTGTGTGCCATGCTTACCCGCTCCTGCCCTGCGTGATCGCGAGGAGCGTGCACGCGCCGTGACCCGGGCGCACCGCTCCCTCTGAGCCTTCTTATTCGTATCGGCGTGGAGGGCGGATCCGGTTTCTTCCCGGACCCGACCGCCCGCCTTGTTCGCGGGGCTCCGCTAGGCTGAACCGCACGCAGCGTCCGGGAACGCGCCGCACGGGGCCCCGACGGCACGGGAGACCCGAACAAAATAGGATTCCCGGGGATCCCGCCCGGGCACACCAGAAGAGGACGGACATGACGGGCGACGCGCGGAGCAGACCGACGGACCGGGCCCGGCTCGCGACGCTGCTGCGCGCGCGTCACCCGCTGGTCACGATCGCGACGCACGAGGAGGAGGACGCGCGGACGCTGGTCGAGAACACCTGCCGGGATCTGGGGGTGCACCTGTGGGTCTGGTCGGTCGTGGACGGGGTGCACGAGGGCCTGCGCGATTCGGCGCCGATCGCGGACACCGCGAACCCCGCGGCGGGGCTGTACTGGCTCGCGACCCAGACACTGCCCTCGGTGATGGTGCTGCTCGATATCGGCGCGCACCTCGACGACCCGCACGCGCTGCGCGCGCTGCGGACGCTGATCACCAGCGCCACGCGTACGGGCTCGCATGTCATCCTGATCGACCACGCGGAGTCGCTCCACCCCGCGGTGCGCGCGCACGCGACGCCCTTCGAGCTCTCGCTCCCCGATGACGAGCGCATCGAATCGCTCATCCGGGGAGAGCTGCGCGGGCTGCACAACGACGCGCCGATCGAGATCGCGATGAGCGGGAGGGCGTACCGCACGATCATCAAGAACCTGCGGGGGCTCAGCGCGCGCCAGATCGCCCAGGTCGTCCGCGATGTCGTCGCGGAGGACCGCACCTTCAGCGACGACGACCTCAACACGATCCTTGCGCGCAAGCGCCAGCTCGTCAGCGACGGGGGCGCGCTCGAGTATGTCGAGAGCCCCGCGACGATCGACGATGTCGGGGGGCTCGCGACGCTCAAGGCCTGGCTCGCGGCGCGGGAACGGTCGTTCGGCGACGACGCCGCGGCCTTCGGGCTCACCCCCCCTCGCGGGGTGCTGCTGCTCGGGGTCCAGGGCGCGGGCAAGAGCCTGTGCGCCAAAGCGATCGCGACGGCGTGGGGTCGCCCGCTGCTGAGGCTCGACCCCGGGACGCTCTACGACCGGTTCGTGGGCGAATCGGAGCGCCGCCTGCGCGACGCGCTCAAGCAGGCGGAGGCGATGGCGCCCATCGTGCTGTGGATCGACGAGATCGAGAAGGGGTTCGCGTCCGCCGCGGCGCAGAGCACCGACGGCGGGCTGAGCCAGCGGATGTTCGGGACGCTGCTGACCTGGATGCAGGACCACGCGGCGCCGGTGTTCCTGGTCGCGACGGCGAACAACATCGACGCGCTCCCGCCCGAGCTGCTGCGCAAGGGGCGGTTCGACGAGATCTTCTTCGTGGACCTTCCGGGCCCCGAAGCGCGCCGGATGATCTTCGCGATCCATCTGCGCAAGCGGAGCCGGGACCCCGATTCGTTCGATCTCGATCTTCTCGTCGACGCGTCGGAGGGGTTCAGCGGCGCGGAGATCGAGCAGGCGATCATCAGCGCGCTGCACGGCGCGTTCAGCGCGGGGCGCGAGCCCACGACGGAGGGGATCGAGGAGTCGCTGCGCACGAGCCCGCCCCTGAGCGTGACGATGGGCGAGAAGATCGCGGCGCTCCGCGCGTGGGCGCGCGACCGGTGCGTCCACGCGGGCTGAGCGCATAAAGAAAGCCCCGCGCGGGGGCTCTCGGTGATTCGGGTCCGCGTCGGGTCAGACGCCCGTGAATTCCTCGATGAACAGCGTGAGGTCCGCGAGGTCGAGGATGCCGTCACCCGTGAGGTCAGCCGCAAAGTCCGCGGTGTTGAACGCGGTGATGAACGCGATGATGTCCGCGAGGTCGAGCACGCCGTTGCCGTCGAAATCCGCGAGCGACGCGAACGCGGTATAGGCGGGCGCGGGCTGGATGACGGCGCTGTAGCCGTCCCCGATGCCCACGCTCCCGACGCGGATCCAGAGTTCGGTGTCTCCGGTCTCGCCCGTGGGCTCGAGGGTGAGGTCGTAGACACCCGGCGCGGTCTCGTTCGCCGCGGTCACGCCGAGCCCGACCGCGAGGCCCCTGGGCGCATCGACGCTGAAATCGCCCGCGTCGAGCCCGACGACCGGGGTGTCGGTGTAGTCGAGGATCGTCGCGGTGACGACGACCGGGGCGCTCGCGTTGCCCTGTGCATAGACCCGGGTTGGTGCCCCGACGAGGGAGGATCGTGAGCCGTCCGGCACGCCGACGCGTCCGGCGCGCCACGCGTTGAACTCGTCGCGGAGTTGGGGGACGGGGTCGTCGTAGCCCGCGTCGGGCTGATTGGGCACATTCAGTTCGAGGAAATAGTCCCCGCCCGCGAAGCCGCGGTCGTCGACCGGCAGGCCCGTTCCGTCGTTCTCGAAGACGCCCAGCACCCGGCTCTGGCTGGTGACGAAATCGACGAGCCCGTCCCCGGTGAGGTCGCCCGCGCCGAGCGCGTCGCCCTCGAGGATGCGGGAGGGCTCGGAGTTCACGAACCCGCCCTGCAGGTCGTCGATGGTGACGGTGAACCGCCCGCGCCGGGGGAGCACCGCGATGTCGTCGTCGCCGTCGCCGTCCACATCCGCGAGCAGGAAATCCTCGACGGGCTGCCCGGTCGCGGAGACATAGGTCGTCGCGTCGCGCGTGTACCCGCCCTGCCCGTCATCGGTGAGCATGACCAGACGCCGGGTCGTTTCGCGATACACGAAATCGAGGCGGCCGTCGCCGTTGAGATCGCCCGCGTGGGGGTCGGACGCGGCCGACTGCGTGGTCACCGGTGCCTGCTGGGTGAAGCTTCCGTCGGGGTTCGCGGTCAGGGGGATGAGCCCGATCGCGTTGTCCGCGAGCACGAGCCCGTCGGGGGTGGCGCCCATCCCGAATTCGGGCGCGACGCCCGGCAGGGGGGTGACGGCGCCGAGTCCCGCGAGGCCCGCGCTGTTGAAGAAGAAGGTGCGGATGCTGTCGACCCCGTCCCACGCGGCGAGTTCGAGGCCGGGCCGAAGCAGGTCGAACTGGCCCAGCACGCCGAACTTGGCGCCGATCGCGGGCAGCGTCTGGACGGGCGCCGCGAAGGTGCCGTCTCCGTTGGACAGGATGGTGGTGATGGACACGCCGTCGAGGTAGACGAGGTCGTCGTCGCCGTCCCCGTCGATGTCTCCGATCATCGCGTCATCGACGGTGGGCGGGTTCGCGACAACACTCACGGGATCGAACAGCACGGGCGCATCGGGACCCACGGTGGTGTTGATCCGTGCCTCGATGGGCCCGCCGAAGCGTCCGAAGGTGATGACATCGGCGCGGCCGTCGGCGTTCACATCGCCCACGAGGTGGAAATCGCCCTGCTCTTCGATGGAGTTGTACCACCCCGCCTGCTCGCGGTCGCCCACGCGCCCGACGAGCATGTAGCCCACATCCGCGGTGCGGGTGAACCCATCGACCGGCGGGGCGCCGCAGCCCGTCGGGTCGATGCCGCTGCACGAGCAGCGTCCGTCGCCGCCGAAGGCGTACGCGGCCTCCATCGCGGCCATCAGCTTCTCGGCGAGATCGCCCGGGGTGTTGAGGACCGCGTCTTCGGCGGCGGCGACAACGGGCTCGCCCGTGAGGATGTTGCCCTGCACGGAATAGACGATGTCGTTCTCGGGGCCGGGCGGGTCGATGTCGATGCGCCCCGTTCGACCGCCCGCCCATGCCGCGTTGTCGGGCCCGCTGAAGGTCAGCGCGTCGCCGTCGGCGGCGATGAACCCGTACTGCCGGTTCGAGTGACCCGGGTCGTAGGCCTCCAGATCCGCGAAGATCTCGTCGAGGGTGCGCCCGCGCACGAACCCGTCGAAGATGCGGGCGCGGTTGCCGCCCGTTCCGTCCACGGCGGACTGCGCGGTCACGCCCCCCACGCCCAGCACGAGCACGGGGGTGCTGGCGCGGAGGTTGATGCCCTGCACGCAGGTCGCCGAGCCCAGCGCGATCTCCCCCGTGCGGGTGTCGGCGATCAGGATCGACCAGGTCGCCGACGCGGTGGTCGCGCTGCACGCGAGCGCGCACCCCGCAGCGGTCGCGAGCCATCCCGGTCGACGAACCGAGCACCCGAAGGCGGAAAGAGGATCACAGTTCCGATAAAGGTTCATCCCATTCACTCCGATCCGTGAGGCGGGCGGGGCGGGGAATCAGAGGCCCGTCTATCGCCGGCATACCGAATAAGTTGTTCTGGTTTCGATCGGATTGCGAGGGCGATCCGAGCGAGCGCCAGGGCTCCCGCTGACCCCCAAACCGGGGCGAGGCGAGCAACTGTTCGCATCGTCGTGGATTTGCCGATGCGAGTCCAGCCAAAACCGTTGCCGCGGGTCGCGCGCGAATCGCGGGTTCGGGTTGGCGTTCTGCGGGTCCGGGGCGTCGCTTTGGTTGACCGGAGCGGGCCCGGGGTTACGATCATGACCCCGCTCGGCTTGCCGCCGGGCGGTTGTCGCGTCGGGTGGGCCCGACGCGTTCGGCTTCGGCCGCTGTAGCTCAGTGGTAGAGCGCACCCTTGGTAAGGGTGAGGTCGCGGGTTCAAATCCCGCCAGCGGCTCTTTCCGCGTCCCCGGCGCATATCGTTGGGGGTTGCACAGCATCACTGCCCGTCGATCGGCTCGGCGGGCGCTCATCTCCGGGTCGGGGAGGCCCGGACGCCCCGGGTGGGGCAGGTGAGCGGTTCGGGGCCGAGGCCTCCGGATCGCCCGCCGGCGAGTGGAACAGCGTCCGGCGCGCACAGGCGGGTATTCCCGTCGCAACCGGGCGCCTTCGACACAACCGACCCGATGAGGGCGGACAGACACAGAGGATTATCGAGATGGCCAAGGGAACCTTCGAGCGGACCAAGCCCCATGTCAACACCGGCACGATCGGGCACATCGACCACGGCAAGAGCACGCTGACCGCGGCCCTCTCGGCCCGCTCGGCGACCCGCTTCGGCGGCGAGGTGAAGTCGTACGCCGACATCACCAAGGGTGGCACCGTCCGTGACTCCAACAAGACCGTGACGATCGCCTCGTCGCACACCGAGTACGAGACGGAGAACCGGCACTACGCCCATGTGGACTGCCCGGGCCACGCCGACTTTGTCAAGAACATGATCACCGGTGCCGCCCAGATGGACGGCGCGATCCTCGTGGTCGCGGCGGACTCGGGCCCCATGCCCCAGACGCGTGAGCATGTGCTGCTCGCCCGCCAGGTGGGCGTGCCCCACCTGATCGTCTTCATGAACAAGATCGACCTCGTCGATGACGAGGAGCTCGCCGAGCTCGTCGAGATGGAGATCCGCGAGCTGCTCAACAAGTACGAGTTCCCGGGCGACGATGTCCCCGTCATCCGCGGGCAGGCGAAGGCCGCCCTCGAGAACCCGGGCGACGACGAGATCTGCAAGCCCATCGACGAGCTGCTCGAGGCGCTCGACACCCACATCCCCGAGCCCGAGCGCGAGATCGACAAGCCCTTCCTCGTCTCTGTGGAAGATGTCTTCTCGATCAAGGGCCGTGGTACGGTCGCGACGGGCCGTATCGAGCGGGGCGTGGTCAAGGTGGGCGACGCCGCCGAGATCGTGGGCCTCCGTCCCGACAACCTCTCGACCACCGTCACGGGCGTCGAGATGTTCAACAAGACCCTCGACCAGGGCCAGGCGGGCGACAATGTCGGCATCCTGCTCCGCGGCATCGAGAAGGACCAGATCCAGCGCGGGCAGGTCATCTGCAAGCCCGGCTCGATCAACCCCCACACCAAGTTCAAGGGCCAGGTCTATGTCCTCTCGAAGGACGAGGGCGGGCGTCACACCCCGTTCTTCAACAACTACCGCCCCCAGTTCTACTTCCGCACCACCGATGTGACCGGCTCGGTCACCCTCCTCGGCGGCGCCGAGATGTGCATGCCGGGCGACAATGTCGAGATCGAGGTCGACCTGATGGGCAAGCCCGTCGCGATGGAGGCGGGTCTCCGCTTCGCGGTCCGCGAGGGCGGCCGGACCATCGGTTCGGGCACCGTCACCGAGATCGTCGAGTAAGACCCGGTCGGTGATCCCACCGGATTGAACCCAACCGGCCCGCGAGCGAAAGCCCGCGGGCCGCTTTTCCGAACCTTTGAACCGACGGGCCGGGACGCGCAGCGGGTGGTGGACCCCGCGGACGACCGGACCATGCCGCCCGATCCGACGGAACGCGGGCGACGGGGAGCCGACCGATGGCGAAGAAGAAAGCGATGGCGCGGGAGTATGTCTGGCTCCAGTGCACCGAGACGGGCGACCTGAACTACCGCACCTCGATCAATGTCAAGGGCGGCATCACCGACAAGCTCAAGGAGGGCTTCAACAAGTACTGCCCCCGTCTGCGTAAGCACACGCTCCACAAGATCAAGCGGAAGTAAGACAGGCGATGGGGAATGGGGAATAGGGCCGAGGCTTCTGCCCCACTGCCGATTGCCCATCCGCTATTGCCTCGCGGCCCGGCGGGCCGCGTCCGACGCCAGTAGCTCAATTGGTAGAGCAGCGGATTCCAAATCCGCAGGTTGAGGGTTCGAGTCCTTCCTGGCGTGTTCATCAGCCGATGCCGCCCCCCGCGGGCGTCTCGGCGACCGCTCGTCCCGGTCGGTCCCGCGCGTGCTCGCGGGCGGCGAGGAGACAGGCGACGCACCCCGCCGGCGTGTGCCGGCACCCCCGGAGGTTCCCATGCTCGGCATCCACAAACCCGAACAGGGCTACTGGGTCCGCGTGCTCAGCGCCGTCTTCTTCGGCGTGCTGTTCCTCGCGGGCTCCGCCTGGGCCTGGAACCAGGCCGAGGCCGCGGAGCTGCCGCCCAAGTCCTATCTCCTCGAACTCGCGGGCGTCGAGGGCTCGTTCGAGACGGGGAGCACCGTTGACCTCGTCCGCGCGGGCGATGACGCCCTCGGGTCGGAGATCGTGATCGCGACCGCGGGCGTGCTCGACGCGACCCTCTCGGGGTCCGCGGGACGCATCGAGATCAGCGTCCCCGAGTCCACCGCGGAGGGCTACCTCATCGAGGACACCGAACGCGTCCGCCTCGGGTCGGGCGGCGACGCCGCGACGGCACGCGTCACCGCGAAGAGCCGCGTCCCGATCTTCCCCCTGATCTACCTCCAGGCGGGCGTCACCGCGGCCGTGATGCTGCTGGGCGCGATCTCGGTCTACTACTTCGTCGCGACCAACCGGCGCAGCGTCAACTTCCTGATCAACACCGACGGGGAGATGCGCAAGGTCAACTGGTCGACGCGCAAGGAGATCATCGGGTCGACGCAGGTCGTCATCGTCGCGGCCTTCCTCCTCGCGGCGTTCCTCTTCGGCATCGACACCGCCTTCGCGAAGTTCTTCCAGATCATCGGGGTCATCGAGACCTGATCGGATCCGCACACCCCGCCGCACAATCGGCCCGCGACACGCAGGAGCCCGCCATGACCACCGACGAACAGAACACCGCCGCGACCGAATCCCAGAGCACTCCCGGGGATCAGGGTGCCAAGCAACCCGCCGAGCAGGCGGAAGCCAAGCCCGCCCTCGAGGTCTCGTCGGACGCGATGGACGGGCGACCCAACGAGAAGGTCGACATCCTCGACGACACCGACACCGTGCGTCAGGAGGGGATGGACTGGTTCGTGCTCCGCGTCGCGTCCAACAAGGAATCCAGCGTCCAGAACACGCTGCTCCGAAAGGTGCAGATCGAGGGCATGACCCACCTCGTGGGCCGGATCCTCGTGCCCACCGAAAAGACCAAGACCATCAAGGGCGGCAAGCAGAAGATCACCGAGACCAAGCTCTACCCGGGCTATGTCTTCGTCGAGATGCGCCTCGAAGACGACGGGCGCATCCCCCAGGATGTCTTCTTCCTCATCAAAGAGACCACGGGCGTGGGCGACTTCGTGGGCACCGCGGGCCGCCCCACCCCGATGGCCGAGCACGAGGTCGTCAAGATGCTCACCGATTCGAAGCGTCCCGACGAGGAGCCCCTCGTCAAGCTCAGCTTCGAGAAGGGCGAGGCGGTCCTCATCAAGGAAGGCCCCTTCGAGAACTACGAGGGCACCGTCGACGAGCTGCTCCCCGAGAAGGGCCTCGTCCGCGTCCTCGTCACGATCTTCGGGCGCCAGGCCCCCATCGAGCTCGAGGAGTGGCAGATCGCGAAGGCCGACGAGGGCTGATCGGCGCCCCCATCCCGGAACCCCTCGAACGCCCCGCTCCGTGCGGGGCGTTTTCAGATCCGTGCCCCCCGGTCCCTCATCGCTCGGCGTCGGCACAGGATCGCATACCCTTGCGGGAGGACGCGCACCCTGGAGGCCGGCGATGTCGTGGGAACGAGAAGAAGGCTGGAACAAAAAGCCCGGCCCGCGGCGCCCCAGGGGGCGCGCCCGGCACGGCAAGCCCGAGCCCGGCGCCGCGGGCGACGCCCAGCCCTCGACCTGGGAAACCTCTCGCCGCAAGGCCGAGAAGCGCCAGAAGCGACGCCGGGTCTCGTGGATCATCGGCGCCGTCACGGTCGTCCTCGCGCTGCTCGTCGTGCTCGCACCGACCATCGCGGGCGCCCTCGCGCCGGGGTTCATCGCGGACGCCGCCTCGGGCGCGATCGCGGGCCGCGTCGAGGTGGGCTCGGTCTCCCTCTCCTGGTTCGGCGACCAGCGCGTCGAGCAGATCCGCCTCTACGACCGCGACAACGAACGCCGGGGTGATCTGAACCTCACCGCCGACAGGGGCCTGCTCGCGCTCGCGTTCGCGGGGGGCGACTTCGGGACCATCACCCTCTCGGGCGAACTCGACGCCTCCGAAAACGAGCGGGGCGAGCCCTTCACCGAGCACACCGTCCAGCCGACCGCGTCCCCTTCAAGCGGACCGGCGCCGACTGCAGCCGCGGGCCCGCCCGCTTTGCCCAAGCGTCTGCGGGTCACCCTCGCGCTCGACGACCTGAGCATCCGGTACGCACGCCGAGAAGACTCGAGCCCGATCGACGCGATCATGCTCGAGGATTTCTCCGGCACCGCGCGGATCGACACCACCGCCGAGTCGGTCATCGACCTCAACGCCCGCCTGACCCGCCGCCTGAAGGGCGACGCGAACTTCGAGCGTGCGGGCACCATCGCGATCGACGCGAGCGCGACCGGTCTGACGGATCAAGACGGGACGCTGACCCCGGACGCCCTCGCGTTCGAGGCAACGATCAACGCGGCCGACCTCGAGACCGCGATCGCGGACCTGTTCACCGGCGGAGTGCCCCCCATCGCGGAGGCGCTGGGTCGGTCGCTCACCGTCAACACATCCGCGAACGGGTCGGCGGCGAAATTCGCGACGACCGTCACGATCAACTGCGACGCGGTCCGCGCCGACGCGCCGCTCGAGATCGATCTCGAAGCGCGCACGATCGCGTCCACCGAGCCCGTCACCGCGCGGCTCGACACCGAGCGGCTCTCGTTCCTCGTTCCGGACCGGGACACGCTGTTCGGCGCTGACGCCTCGGTCCGCGTCGCGGCCTTCCCGAGCATCTCCGTGACGCTCGATCGCCTCCGTGCGCCCATCCCTGCGCCGGGGGAGGCGATCGATCTCCGCCGCGCCGGCGCCGAGATCGTCGCGGAGATCGGGCGACTCGCCGCGTCGCTCGACGACCCCGCGACCGGCACCGAGCGCGCCGTCGGCTTCGAGCCCTCCACCCTCACCCTGAGCGCCGCGGACCTCACCCAGCCCGTCCGTCTCACGACGAGCATCGGCACGACCGTCGACGGCGCCCGCTCGGGAACGCTCGCGATCGACCTCGCCGCGTCGGGGATCATCGACGACTCGGGGGGCTTCAACACCTCGGACCTGCCAGTGATCGAGGGGAGCGTCCGCGCCGCGTCGCTCGCGCTCACCGCCTTCCAGCCCGTCGCGCAGGCGTTCGGGTTCGACCTCGTCGCCTCCGTCGGGGACAGCGCGGACCTGACCATCGAGGCGACGCCGCGCGAAGGCGGCGCGACCGCGATCGCGATCAGCGGGGATGCGCCCCGCGCGCGCATCGCCGGCTCGCTCGCCCTCGACGGTCCGGCGATCACCACGACGGGCGCGCCGCTCACGCTCACCCTGGACCGTCCCGACGCCGCCCTCGCGGGCTACCTCGCGGGCGCCGGGATCGAACTCACCGGCGCCTCGGGGCTCACCATCACGCTCGACGCGCTCGCGATCAACCTCGAACAGCTCGGGAAGGGCGACCTGTCGACACTCGCGATGGACCTGAACGCGGGGGTCGATCGCCTCGACGCGGTGCTCGCGGAGACGGGCGAACGCGTCTCGATCGAGAACGCGACCCTGGGCGTGCGCACGCCGGGCGTTGCGCGCGGCGTGCGCGTCAAGGCGGGCAACAAGTTCACCCTCGACGGCTCCCCCGCGGGCCGCATTGACGCGGACCTCACCGCGACCGACCTGCTCGACCCGAGCGGCGCCCCCGCCCAGGGCCTGCCCAGCAATGTCCGCGGGCGCATCGCGCTCGGGGGCGTGCGCACCGCGGCCCTCGGCGCCTTCGTCCCGCTGCCGGCGCTCGACCTGCCCGCCGACATCGGACCCGTCCTGAACGCGGAAGCGACGCTCACCCCGCGCGCCGATGCGCACACCGGCATCGCGCTCACGATCACCAGCGAGCACCTCAACGGGACGGGTGCTCTGGCGATCGGCGCCGACGGGCTCACCGGGGGCGACGACGCGCTGGTGCTCGAACTCGCCCGTGTCGGCCCGCTGCTCGAGCGCGTGCTCAACACCCCCGACGCACCGGGGGCGATCGAGGCGAAGACCCCGGGCCGGGTCAGCCTCCGCGCCGCGAACCTCGCGTTGCCCCTCGATCCCGCGTCGCTGAAGACCGACGGACGCGCGACCATCACCGCGACACTCGCGGACCTCGCCCTCGTCGGGCCCGGGGGACCCGCGGGCACCGTGCGACGCATCGGCATCGGCGCGACCCTTGCACCCGGCGCCGATCCGGTCGTCACGCTGGACGGCACGCTGCTCAGCCAGCACGCGGGCGAAGTCCTCACCGGCACGATCGACGGCGCCGTCACGCTCTCCAACGCGTTCGAGCCCGCCGACGACACCGGGCGCCCGCGTCTCGCGCCCAACGGCACGATCCGCGTCCGGGATCTCCCGACCAACTTCGCGCGGCTCGCGAGCCTCGTCTTCCCCGGCCTCGAAGGGCAGGCGGGCACGCCCCTCGATCGCGTGCTCGCGGACACGGTCGGGCCCACCGCTTCGCTCGCGGTCGAACTCGCCCGCGACGCCGCCGACCCCGCGTCCGCGCTCAAGGCGACCATCGACCTGGACGCGGGACGCCACACCGCGGACGCGACGATCAGCGCCGCGCCGCGAGCGGGCGGTGCGTTCTCGATCGCTGACCTCTCCGCCGATGCGCGGCTCGCCCTCGACGAGGGGACCGTCCGCGCAGCCCGCGCCGTCGCGGCCCCCGGGATGCCCGCTTCGGTCCGCGTCACGCGCGAGGGGGCCGCGGTGATCCGCGTGCGCAACGATCAGGGCACGCTCCGCGCCGATGCGACGATCGAGGCGACGACGCTCGACGGGCTCACCGCCCCGCCCCGGTCCGGTGCGCCCGCATCCGCGCCCCCGCGACGCCTCGATCCGATCACGCTCGCGGGCACCGCCGGCGTCGTCGTCCCGCTCGCGATGCTCAACGAACCGCAGGGTGCCCACGCGGTCGCCTTCACCGCCGACCTGCGCGGCTCGGGCGCGGGGCCCTCGGACACCCCCGCGCTGACGCTCGTCGCGAACGGCAACGCCTCGATCGAGCGCGGGGCACCCACCAACGACGCGGGGGTGAAGATCCGTCTCGCGAGCCGGGACACCGCGTGGCTCGACGCCCTCGCGGGTCAGAACGGGCTGCTCGCCGAGGCGCTGGGCGATCGCGTCGACATCCGCGCGGACCTCAGCGCCGCGTTCCCCGGGGTGCCCCACGACGGCGCGCCCGCGACCCCGATGCCCACGAAGGCGGAAGCCTCGGTCATCATCGACTCCCCCGCGCTCCGGACGCAGAAGCCCGCGATCGTCACCATCGACGACGGGACGCTCCGCCTGCGCGAACCGCTCCGCGCCGCGTGGACGATCACCCCGGCTCTGGTGACCCGACTCGCGCCCCCCGAGCCCGGGAAGGTGGCGCAGGTCGTTCTCGCCGCGCCGGTCGATCTCTCGATCGAAGCGGACCGCATCGTCCTGCCCCTGGACGGCGGCTCGGCGACGCCCGATTTCAGTATTCGTGCCGGTGCCCCGGCGCTCCCGCTCCGATTCAGCGACGGGTCGTCCTATCGCCTGACGGATCTCGCGATGCGCCTGAGCGCTGCGCCCGAAGCGGGCTCGGGCACGCTCGTGGTCACCGCGTCAACCGAAGATGCCGGCGCCGACGCGACGACCCCGATCGCGATCGACGCGACCGTCAACGGGCTGCCGAAGCCCGGCGCCGATTTCGATCCAGCCTCCGTTTCGCTGGGCGGTGTCGCCACCATCAACGAACTCCCGATGCGGCTCATCGACGCGCTCGCGGGCGCGGACGGCGCGCTCGTCGCGCTGCTGGGCCCCGCGCTCGACGCGGAAGCGACCGCCCGCGATCTCCCCCTGCGCGACGGGACGCTCACGCTGCGCATGACCACCGCGCAGTCCAGCCTCCGCTACGACGCGACGGTCCGCCCCCACCCCGCCTTCCCGGACACGCTCGCGCTCGCCGTGGGGAGCCCCGCGACCGCGGAGATCACGCACTTCAACTACGACTTCGCGGGCAAACGCGTCGCTTTCTTCCCCATCTTCGGGTCGATCGAGAAGATCGAGAAGACCCACCGCCCCGCGAGCGTGCGCGTCACCCAACTCATCACGCCCGTGGACGGGGACATCGCCAAGATCAACATGCGCGCCAGCGTCGATCCGGGCGTCGTCAAGTACAAGTTCGAGCGAGGCCTCGAGACGCTGCTCGAGGTCGCCAAACAGCGCACGGAATCCAACGCGGGCGAACGCCTCGAGCCCTTCGAGGTCACCATGGCGAACGGCATCGCGCGGTTCGACAGGCTCGCGGTCCCCGCGGGCGAGTTCACCATGACCGCGAAGGGCTCGTTCGATCTGGTCCGCCGCTACGAGGACATCACGCTGGGCGTCCCCGCGGGCGCGTTCGCGGGCGAGGTCATCGGCAACCTCCCCGGCGCCACGGGGGGCCTGCTCAACAAGGACATCATCGTCCCGGTCCGCCGCCGCGGATCGATGGACGAGCAGAACCGGTGGGAGCCCGACTTCGACGCGGTCCTCAAGCAACTCTTCAGCCCCGAGAACATCCTCAAGAATGTCATCGACGGAGGGCTCAAGGACCTGATCAAGGACGGCGGGCGTCCCGGCGGCGGGGGCGGGGGCTGACCCGACCACCACGCGCCGCGATCTCGCGTTTCACACATACCGCCCGCTCGCGGATCGGTACCCTGCGTCGAGGTTCTGGATCATGTACCGCAGCGCATCCACCGCGTGGTCCGACCCGTCCTTGACCGGCGTCGTGCTCTCGGGCTGGTCCGCGGGATAGCGGTACCGCTCCAGCGATTCGATCAGCTTCTCGCACGATGTGCTCACGAAGAGCGTGGGCCCGCCCGACGCGGGCGCGAGCCTCGCCCGGATCAGGTCCAGCCCCGGCGCGAGGCCCAGGCGACGATCGCGCACGGCAAGCCCCGACCGCTTCATCACCTCGATCGCGCTCACCCCCGTCTGCTCGCTGCGTTGCCGCCCCGCGGGGTCGACGCCGATCCACGCGGGAACGGGAAACGGCGCCCCCGCCCCCGAGCCCCCGGCGCGGATCGCCCCGACATGGCTCGCGATCACCTCGCCCGAGACGACCCGCTCGCCCAGCACGCGCACCACGCCGCCCCCGTCCACATGCGCCCAGAGCACCACCGTCGGCGCCCGGATCCCGAAGTCCATCCCCCCGATCCATACCCCGTGCTCCGGCGCATCGAAGCGGTCGATCACATGCCGGGCCCGATCGAACTCGGGAAGCACGCAGTCGTCTCGGCGCGGGCGCGTGCACAGCATCTCCGCCTGCCAGGTGCCCTCTCCCACCCGGCTTCGCAGCTGCACGACATCCGGGACCGTCAGATGCCCACCGACACCCGCCGGCTCCCCACGACGCTTCGCGCGCCCGCCGCACGCGCCCTCCAGCGGGCAGGCCGAACAAACCCGCGCCTCCGGACACTTCTCCAGCACATCGATCACCCCCCATTTGAACAGGGTCCGCGTCGGGCCCTCCCCCGCCCTTGGGGGCGGAGAGGTCGCACCACCGAGAGCAGCGTTGCGCGTGCGCTCACTCGCCTCAGGCCCGCCCCCGCTCCGGCCTTCCGTCTCTTCGTCTCTCTTTCTCTGTGCCTCCCCCACGATCCGATACATCAACCCATAGGGCACATGCATCGTGCTGAGGCATTCGATCGTGCCGGGCACCCAGAGCCGCGCGTCGCCCTCGCCGCACCATTTGCCCATCGTCGCGAGCTGCGCCGCCTCCCACACCTCCGGATCGAACAGCTCGACCTCGTCGCAGCGGATCTTCTGGACGCGCGTGCCCCGCACCGCGGTCTGGCTCTGCGCCAGCACCTGCGCCTCCGATCCGTTCCTGAGTTTCAGCCCCTTCTGCGTGATCTTCCCGTCGACCATCGCCATCAGGTCCGAGCCCTCGAACAGCGCGCGCAGGTGCGCGTACAGCCGCTTGGACTGGTCGAGCGAGCCCCCCAGGATCCGCACCGCGATGCCCGGCTTGTGGACCAGGTCGAGCAGCGTCGCGACCGCCGCGAGGAAGGTCTTCCCCCCGCCCCGGTTCGCCCACACCACCGCGTCCGAGCCCGCGACCCCCGTGCGCACGCCCGCGTTCGCCGGTCGCCCCGCGTGCGCCCCATCGAAGAACGCGTGGCACAGGTAATCGAACGGCGCGTCGTGCCCCTCGATGAGCGCACGATCGGGGATCTCCAGCCCGAGATGCGCCCGCAACCACTCGCGCAGCGCCGCCGCGTCGATCGGGCGCGCTCCCACGATCCCCGCCTCACCCCCCGAGTTGTCATCCCCCACGCCCGCGCTCCTCGCGGGGGGTGTCGATGCCCAGCGCCGCGAGAAGCGACGCGGCGCGGTCCGTGCCGTACCGCCTCAGCACCCGCAACACCGACGCCCGCTCGCGGGCGCTCAGCGCGAAGCACAGCACGCGCGGCAGATCCTCGGCGCGCGGCGGCGCCGCGGGCTCGGGCACGCCCTTCCCTCTCGTCGCTCCCATCCTCATCACTCCTCCGGGGGGAGGGTGCCCGGCATCCTCTTTGCCGGTCGATCCGGTTGTATCCGAGACCTATCGCACCGCGACCGCCGCGCGCGGCGGGGCGCACAGACGCGCCGCGGCGAGCGGCGCGTAGGCGAGCGGGTCGGGCGCATCCCGCGCGGGCTTGGGCACGCTCGAGCGCACCGCGCCCGCCCAGACGCGCAGCTCGCGCGCCAGCCAGGCACCGTCGCGCGACGCGCCCAGTCCCGCGACCCGGTCCGCGTCCATCAACTGCCAGGGCTCGAGGCCCATCGCGTCGAGCATGTCCGCGAGGCGATCGTCCGCCGGGCGCGGCGGCAACGCGTACTCGGTCATCCCCGCGGATCGCGTGAACGGGCTGAGCCTGCCCATCGCGCTCACCGCCTCCGTCGCGGGCGTGAGCGGATCCTCCAGATAGGCGCGCACGAGCCGCGTCGCGATCCCCCGCCCCCGGTCGCGCGGGTCGATGATCACCCGGCTGATGCGGCGCAGCTCGCGGTTCACGCGCCGCGCCGCCCGCGCCCGCTCCCCCAGCGGCGCGACATACCGCCCGGGCCAGGCGACCTCGCGCCACGCGCCGTTCAGCGTCGGATACGAGACCACGAGCACACCCGCGAGACGGGGCCCCTCGGCGCCGCGGGTCGTCGCACGCAGCACCCGGCACACCGACGCGGGCCGACCCGGACGATAATGCAGCGGCGCCAGCGCCCGATAGTCCGCGAGATCGCCCCGCTCGATGCGCACGCGCGGCCCCCGCGCCCGCCCGGTCCCCGCCCCGACCGAGACGCGCCCGCACGGACCGATGCGCACGATCCGGTCCGGTCCCAGCAGGCGCACCATGTCCGCGTGCCCCGTCGCGACGGCCACCCTCGCGCCGCGCGCCGTCGCCCAGCGTCGCAGCGATGACGCGACCCCGGCAGCGGTATCGCGATCGAGCGTCGAGCAGAACTCATCGCAGACCAGCGCGGGCGCGAAGCCCGCCCGCTCGACCCGCGCCATCGCGAGCGCGAGCCGCAGG
>MDTG01037602.1_pt1 | contig 16907 bp, 14 predicted proteins | sample 811421 | NCBI WGS metagenome assembly MDTG01 (sample SAMN05326645, study PRJNA326480) | marine metagenome | isolation source: seawater | place: Pacific Ocean: South East | collected 2011
GCTAGACCAGAAAAAGTAAAAGATAAAGGAAGTATTGCAATTACTGCTGCCAAAGGCTTATATTTTATAAATTCTACTGGATCAGATCCTAACAAACCTACTCAAATATGGACTCAAGGTGAAACAGAAGCAAACAGCTGCTGGTTTCCAACCATAGATTCACCCAATCAAAAAACAAGTCAAGAAATTTATATTACTGTTCCAAAGAAGTTTAAGACACTTTCAAACGGAATACTCGTTAGTCAAGAAAATAGAGGGCCAGACAGAACAGATTACTGGAAATTTGATCAAAAACACGCACCTTACTTGTTTTTCATGGGAGTTGGTGAATATGAAGTTATAGAAGATTCATACAAAAATATTCCTGTTAACTATTATGTTGAGAAAAAATATGCATCTGTAGCCAAAGATATATTTGGGCAAACACCTGAAATGATTGGTTTTTTTGAAGACAGACTTGGAGTTGCTTATCCGTGGGCTAAGTATAGTCAAATAGTAGCAAGAGAATATGTAAGTGGTGCGATGGAAAACACTACCGCTGTAGTACATGGAGACGATGCCTACCAAATGAAAGGCCAGTTAATTGATGAAAACAGGCAAGAAAACACTATTGCACACGAAATATTTCATCATTGGTTTGGTAATTTAGTTACTTCAGAAAGTTGGAGTAACCTTGCGCTTAATGAATCTTTTGCCAATTATAGCCAATACCTTTGGAGAGAATATAAATATGGTAAAACAGATGCAGATGCACATCTATTTGAAAATAGTAAGGCATATAAAGATGATACAGACAATTATGAAAAAAAATTAGTTCGTTTTTATTATGAAGACAAAGAAGATATGTTTGACCTTATTAGCTATAATAAAGGAGGAGCGATCTTACATATGCTACGAAATTATCTAGGAGACAAGGCTTTCTTTTCAGGATTAAAAAAATACTTAACAGAACATCAATACAGATCTGCAGAAGTTTCTCAATTACGTTTGGCTTTAGAGGAAGTTAGTGGTAAAGATTTACAATGGTTTTTTAATCAGTGGTTTTATGGTGCAGGACATCCAAACATTCAGGTATCTTATGATTATAATTCCTTAGAAAAAACAGTGACTATAAACTTTGTTCAAACTCAAACCAATGAATTTAAATTTCCAATGGCTATTGATGTTTTTGAAAACGGAACCAAAACTAGACATCAGGTTTTTATTGATGCCAGAGACAGTTCATTTAAATTTGTTTTTAACAGCAAAAGCCCAGATTTAATTCAAGTGAATGCAGATGGGGTGTTATTGGCAGAGTTTACAGAAAATAAAGTTTTGAGCGATTATATATTTCAACTTAAAAATGCAGAAAATTATCAGCACAAAAGAGAAGCCTTATTAAAAGTTGCAGAAAAACAAGATCAAAAGAAAGCATTTAACGCCATTGCAGAAGCCCTTAACGATAACTTTTATAAAATAAGAATACTTGCTCTAGAACAAATTAACCTAATTAATAAGTGGTCTAAAAAAACTACTATAAATGCCATAAAAAAAATAGCATCTAATGATCCAAAAACTTTAGCACAGGCAGCAGCTATAGAAACTCTTGGTAAATTAACAGACCCCGAACTAAGACCTGTTTTTGAAAAAGCACTTTCTAGTGAATCTTATAGTGTTATTGGTAAGGCATTGGTAGCAATGTATTATATAGACAAAGAATTTGCCATTAAAAAATCTAAAGAACTGCCTTTGGAGGTTAAAAATATTATTGCAACACCATTAACAAGAATATATATAGAAGAAAAAGATGATTCTGAAATGGCCTTTATTGCCAATAATATATTGGCAGGGATGTATTTAAATAACAATCCAAATATTCAAGAAATCTATAAAAAAGCCTACGAGCAAATAGCAAAAAGTAATAATACTGAAGCCATTCAAAACTTGGTAAATGACCTTGTAGTAAAAGGAAAACAGTACAGGAAATTTAACTTTGACCAGGTAGCTATTAGCCTTTTAAGACAAATGGTTCAGAAACAAAAAACAGCAAACTTGTCTAATAAGTTTAACAACATAGAAATTATTAGGACTGGAATTGCTAAATTAATTCAATAATTAGCCTTTTTTGTATTCATCAAAAGTACCATCTGTATAAAACACAACAACTCTATCCATTTTTTTTATTGAATCAGAGGTAGAACCCTTTGAATCTAGAGAGCTATTAGATGTCGGATAGGAGGGAGCATCGTCTGATTTCTTTGGAAACGAACCTTTTCCGTTCAATAGCCAATAAATATCAACATCACTAAATATATTAGTTACTTTTAAAATAAAATCTAAACTAGGCTTATTTCTCCCAGACAATATATGAGAGATACTAGAGCGTTGTACACCAATTTTATCTGCAAACAAAGAAGCTGTTAATTGATGGTATTCTAATATTTTTTTAAGTCTGTTCGTAAATTCTATCTTGTTTACCATTGTAAACTATTATTTAAGTTACAAATGTAAACCTAGTATAGGTGGTTTCCAAATTTAAATTATATAAAGTTTTAAAATAGATTTTATTAATAAAGTAACGCTTTAATTGAAAGTTGTAAAATACTGAATTATAAATATTTGCATATGTTAATAATAAAATTAATTACTACTAATGAAATTGATGAAATTACAAATGTAATTAGTCAATAACTAGTATACAATCATCACAATTAGAGTATAATTATCGGTAACAATTGTAAAATACTACCAAGCTAAAATTATAATTGATTTTAGATAATAGTAAAATGATTCTTGTATTTTTGTTCTGAATATGACCAGTACAAATACATTAATCAGAGCAGACATTGCAAGTAAAATTGCTGAAGAATTTAAGGATGTTTCCATTACAGGAAGATGGATAACCTTAGATGACTTAGAAAAAGTTTTTACAAAATTTAAAAATTCACCAAAAATATCATTCAAAAAAATTGGAGTATCAGAAGAAAACAGGAATATTCATCAAATTACCATGGGTTCTGGCTCTAAGAAAATTCTTATTTGGACTCAAATGCACGGAAATGAGAGTACTGGTACAAAAGCAGTTATAGATTTATTAAACTATATCTACACTTCTAAAGATGACATATGCTCTAAAATTCTTGAGAACTGTACTATAAAAATAATTCCTATCCTTAACCCAGATGGTGCAGAGCATTATACCAGAGTAAATGCCCATGCAATTGATCTAAACAGAGATGCAGTTGATATAAAAGCTAAAGAAAGTCAATTGTTACGCACTGCATTAGAGGGTTTTTCTCCAGATTTTTGTTTTAATCTTCATGACCAACGTTCTATTTTTGGTGTAGAAGGCACAAAAAACCCTGCAACTATTTCTTTTTTAGCACCCTCAGAAGAAGAAACTAGGAAAGTTACCCCTACTAGAAAAAAAACCATGAATGTTATTGTTGCTATGAATAGCTTATTACAACAGATAATTCCAAATCATATAGGTAGGTATACAGATACCTTTTACCCAAAAGCAACAGGTGATAATTTTCAAAAGCTTGGTTATTCTACCATACTAATAGAATCTGGTCATTATAAAAAAGACTACCAAAGAGAAAAGGTGAGAGAATTTACCTTTATTTCTATCCTTCAAGGATTATATCATATTAGCATCGTTAAGAATTATGATGATTATAATGCATATTTTAAAATCCCAAACAATAATGAAAGTTTTAGAGACTTATTGCATATTTATCCCAAAAAGCCCAGTGAAGTATTTCAATATGATGAAGTTTTAGAGAAAACAGAAGTGAAATTTATCCCAAATCAAGTTTTTGGAGATATTTCTGAGTTCTTTTACCACAAAGAAATCGTTTTCGTTCGTTAATTTTTTTGAATTTTTCTCATAATATTACCTATTGTGTTCAATTTAATTTATACTTTTGTTAAATTATTTGAATAATTTACATATTATGAAAAAATTTATACTAGATGAAATAGATCATCAGATACTAGACATCTTGATTGAAAATGCTAGAACTCCTTTTACCGATATTGCTAAAAAATTATTAGTCTCTGCAGGTACGATTCACGTTCGTGTAAAAAAAATGGAAGATGAAGGAATCATTCAGGGATCTACATTAACCTTAAATTATGAAAAGATGGGCTACTCATTTATAGCTCATGTTGGAATTTTCTTAGAAAAAACATCTATGACACAAAATGTTATTTCTAATTTAAACTCCATTCCTAACGTAACAGTAGCCTATGTTACTGCTGGAAAATATAATATTTTTTGTAAAGTACGTGCAAAAGGAACCAATGATGCTAAAGATATCATCTATGAAATAGATGAAATACCGGGTGTTAGTAGAACCGAAACAATGATTGCATTAGAAGAAAGCATTAACGACAAAAAAAGAATGATGCATGCAATTTTTAAAGAATTATAAAAATTTCGTAGCTAAACTTATATAGTTTAAAAACCTTATCATTATTTGATAAGGTTTTTTTTATATCTTCAACTCATGAATTTTAAGTCTAAACTTCCCACAGTTCGTACTACAATTTTCACAATCATGAGTTCCTTGGCAAAAGACCACAATGCTTTTAAACCTTTCGCAAGGATTTCCAGATTTTGAAAGTAATCCTGTATTAATTGAACTAGTTTCACAAGCCATGAAAAATGGATATAATCAATATGCACCTATGAGGGGAGAAATTGAATTAAGAACTGCTATTGCTCAAAAATTTAAAGAATTATATCAATCTAGTTATAGTCCAGATAAAGAAATTATAATTACAGTTGGGGCTACTCAAGCCATTTTCACCATTATTTCTGCATTCATTCATACAAACGACGAAGTTGTTATTTTTACTCCAGCTTATGACTGTTATCAGCCATCTGTTGAGCTTCAGGGCGGAAAAGTTATTCCTATTCAACTTCAATACCCTAAAAACACCATTGACTGGAGTCTTGTTGAGAACAGTATTACCTCTAAAACAAAAATGATTATCATTAATTCACCTCAAAATCCTTCAGGTAGTATTTTTTCTTTGTCAGATATGAAAAAACTTGAAAAGATCACAAACAATACAGATATTATTATTTTAAGTGATGAAGTCTATGAACACATGATTTTTGACGGTGAAAAACATCAAAGCATCTGTTTATTTCCAGCATTGAAAAAACGATCTTTTATTACTGCGTCTTTCGGGAAAACGTTTCACAATACTGGCTGGAGAGTTGGCTATTGCTGAGGACCAGAAAATTTAATGCGTGAGTTTATTAAAGTTCACCAGTTTAACGTTTATTCTGTAAATCATCCTGTACAAATTGCCTTGGCTAAATACTTAGAGGAGCCTAAACATTACAATTTGTTGCCAGAATTTTTCCAAAATAAAAGAGACCTGTTTTTATCAGCAATTGCCACTTCTGATTTCTCTTTCAAACCAACACAAGCTACCTACTTTCAAACCTTAGATTATTCATCTATTACCAATGAGAAAGATGTAGATTTTGCCAAAAGGCTAACTATAGAAGCTGGAATAGCTTCCATTCCTATGTCTGTTTTTAACAAAAACCAACAAGACAATAAGACCCTGCGTTTTTGTTTTGCTAAAACAGATGAAACACTTTTTAAAGCTGCTAAGATTTTAAATAAATTATAATCATATTTGTGTTTGAAAATAGTATTTTCGTTAACCAATAGATAGAATTGATATAATTTTGATGACTACTGATTTAGAATATAATACTTCAAGTTTAGAAAAAGAAAGACTTATTAGCTTGTACATGCAAATGTTAAAGCCTCGTCTGATTGAAGAAAAAATGCTTGTTTTGTTGAGACAAGGAAAAATTTCTAAATGGTTTTCTGGAATTGGACAAGAAGCCATTTCTATTGGGGTTACTGCTGCCTTACATAAAGAAGAATACATTCTTCCAATGCATAGAAATTTGGGTGTCTTTACATCAAGAGAAATTCCTTTATATCGTTTATTTTCTCAATGGCAAGGAAAAATGAATGGCTTTACAAAAGGAAGAGATCGTAGTTTCCATTTTGGAACACAAGAATTTAATATTGTGGGAATGATATCTCATTTAGGTCCTCAATTAGGTGTTGCAGACGGAATAGCATTAGCTAATAAATTAAAACAAAACAACCAAGTTTGCGCAGTTTTTACCGGAGAAGGAGGTACCAGTGAAGGTGATTTTCATGAAGCATTAAATGTAGCTTCTGTTTGGGATTTGCCCGTATTATTTTGTGTAGAAAACAATGGGTATGGCTTGTCTACTCCAACTTCTGAACAATACAATTGTGAGCATATAGCCGATAAGGGCATTGGCTATGGTATGGATAGTCATATTATTAATGGAAATAATATTTTAGATGTATATACCAAGGTTTCTAATATTGCTGAAGACATCAGAAAAAACCCTCGCCCAGTCTTATTAGAATTTAAAACCTTTAGAATGCGAGGCCATGAAGAGGCTAGTGGTACAAAATACGTTCCACAAGAATTAATGGAAAACTGGGCAAAAAAAGATCCTTTAAAAAACTATGAAACTTTTCTGCGTTCTAAAAACATACTCACAGAACAACAAATAACCAATGCCACCAAAGAAATTAAAGCAGAAATTAATGAACATCTGCAAATGGCATTTAATGAAGAAACTATAAGTGCAGATCTAGAGACAGAGCTAAAAGACGTTTTCAAAGAATATCAGCAAGAAATTATAACACCTTCTAATAAAAAAAGTAATATAAGATTAATAGATGCCATATCTAAGGGCTTACGCGAGTCTATGGAACGACATGAAAATCTAGTTATTATGGGGCAAGATGTTGCAGAATACGGTGGTGTTTTTAAAATAACAGAAGGCTTTACAGAACAATTTGGTAGAGAACGTGTAAGAAATACACCAATTTGTGAATCTGCAATTGTTTCAGCTGCCTATGGAGCCTCTATAAATGGAATGAAAGCCGTTATGGAAATGCAGTTTGCAGATTTTGTAAGCTCTGGGTTTAATCCAATTGTAAACTTGTTAGCAAAATCTAACTATCGTTGGAATCAGAATGCTGATGTAGTGGTAAGAATGCCTTGTGGTGCCGGTGTAGGAGCTGGGCCTTTTCACAGTCAAACAAATGAAGCATGGTTTACCAAAACACCTGGCTTAAAAGTAGTGTATCCTGCTTTTCCAGAAGATGCTAAAGGCTTGTTGTGTGCTGCTATTAATGATCCAAATCCTGTGTTGTTTTTTGAACACAAAGCATTGTATCGTTCTATTTACCAAGAAGTTTCTGATGATTATTTTACGGTAGAATTAGGAAAAGCATCCCTTTTAAAAGAAGGAAATGATGTCACTATTATATCATACGGAGCTGGAGTTCATTGGGCTTTAGATACTTTAAAGACACATCCAGAAATAAGTGCAGATCTTTTAGACCTAAGAACATTACAACCTTTAGATGTAGCAACAATATATGAATCGGTTCGTAAAACTGGAAAAGCAATTTTCTTACAAGAAGATTCTCTTTTTGGAAGTATTGCAAGCGATGTTGCTGCATTAATTTCCGAACACTGTTTTGAATCGTTAGATGCCCCTGTAAGACGTGTTGCTAGTATAGAAACACCTATTCCTTTTCAAGGAGAATTAGAAAAACAATACTTACCCAAAGATCGTTTTGCTACCGAATTAAAAAACTTATTAAAATATTAATACCTAACATATAAAATATGACGAACAAACAAATTATTTTAAAAGAAAGACCCATTGGTTTTCCCAATGATGCTACATGGAATTTAGAATCTAATCCAATTCCAACACTAAAAGAAGGTGAAGTTTTAATACAGCATCATTACATCTCTCTAGATCCTGCAATGCGTGGTTGGATGAACGATAGTAAATCATATATTGCACCTGTAGGTATTAATGAAGTAATGCGTTCTGGCTCTATTGGTAAAGTAATAAAAGCAAATAATCATCCTGTTTTTAAAGTTGGAGACTGTGTAACAGGCTGGGGTGGTGTTCAACAATATGTTGCTACCGATGGAACAGGATGGTTTAAAGTAGATGATACTATTGCACCAATGCCATTGTTTATTGGTACCTTAGGTATGCCAGGGATGACGGCTTACTTTGGAATTCATGAAGTTGGAAAAATTAAAGAAGGTGATATTGTCTTGGTTTCTGGTGCTGCTGGAGCAGTAGGAAGTGTTGTTGGACAAATTGCAAAAATTAAAGGATGTACAGTAATTGGTATTGCTGGTGGAAAAGATAAATGTGACTATCTTTTAAATGAATTGGGTTTTGATGCAGCTATTGATTATAAATCTGAGAATATCTATGAAGCCTTAAAAGAAAAATGTCCGAAAGGAATTGATGTTTATTTTGACAATGTTGGGGGTGAAATTTTAAACGCTGCATTATCTAAACTTAGAATGCACGCTAGAATAGTTATTTGTGGTGCTATTTCACAATACAACAATAAAGTATTGGTAAAAGGCCCCAGTAATTATTTGAGTTTACTTGTTAATAGAGCGACCATGCAAGGTATGGTTGTTATGGATTATGCAAAAGATTACAAAAAAGCTGCTGAAGAAATGGGCATGTGGATAGCCCAAGGGAAGTTAAAGTCTAAAGAAGACATCTATAATGGTATTGAAAACTTTCAAGAAACTTATGCGCGTTTATTTAACGGTGATAAAAAAGGAAAATTAGTTTTAAAAGTTATAGAAGACTAAACTTTGGAGCATTTTTTTCAATGTCCGCATTGCTGGGAAGAAATTTCAATGATTTTAGACAGTAGTATAAGACAACAAACTTATATAGAAGATTGTGAAGTATGTTGTAATCCTATTGAAGTTACACCTATATTTCAAGCACAAGAACTTATTGCTTTTGAGAGCCAATCTTTAGAGCAATGAGTTTTTTTATGAAAGAGGATTCTTCCAAGAAAATTTTTCAAATAATTGAATCCAATCTTCTGAAAAAGATGATTTTAGGACTAATTTTTGTTCTGTAAATGGGTGAGTAAATTCTAAAGATCCTGCATGTAAAAAAAGGTTTTTCCAGCCAAATTGCTCTTCATACATGGTGTCGTGGTTTTTATCACCATATTTAGCATCGTTTATTAACGGGGTAGAAACTTTATTCATATGAATGCGCAACTGATGCATTCTTCCGGTTTTAGGTTGTAGTTCTACCAAACTATATCTTGAAGAATCATAGGGTTTTACTGGTATATCTAATATAATTTTATCTAAGAGTTTTACATGAGTTTCTGCTTCTTTATACACATCTGCATCTCTTCCTTTTACTGGAGAGTCTATAATTTTAAATTCTTGAGCAAAACCACGAACCAAACCGTAATATATTTTCTGAATCTGGTTATTGGTAAATAAGGACTGAAAAGAAGCAACATACTCTCTTTTAGAAGCCAATAAAATAATACCAGATGTTTTTCTATCTAATCTATGAATAGGGTAGTACCTAGCACCCAATTGATGCTCAATTAATTGCAGTAATGATTCTTCATCTATTTTATTTCTAGAATGATGTGCGTGATGAACCAATACATTGTTTGGTTTGGTAACCAACAAACAATAGCTGTCTTGATAGATAATTTCTAAAGGCATTAAGCAGATTTTTTAACAAATAATAACAGAAGTAAAGAACCTAAACCACAAGCTGCAAAACCAATAAATAATGGTAGGGCAGTGGTCTGTACAAAACCACCAATAAACGTAGCAATAGGCACCGCCATAATGGTAGAAACAAACCCATTAATAGCAGCTCCAATTCCTGCAATATGACCTAAAGGCTCCATTGCTAATGATCTAACATTCCCAAAGAGGAAACCAACAGAAAAAAACTGTAGCGCTAGAAAAAGTACTAAAATACCAATACTTGGGTTGGTTTCTCCATAAAAAATACTAATGTACAGAAGAGAAGTTAGAGAAAATACTATTGAAAAAATAGAAACTAATTTTTTCATTCCAAACCTAACAACCAACGTGCCATTTGTAAAAGTAGCCACACCAACGGAAAAAGCCAAGGCACCAAATATATATGGGAATTCATCTACTAATCCATATTGAACCTCAAATATATGCTGAGAAGTGCTAAGAAAAACCATAAAAGATCCGGTAGCTAATCCAGAGATTAAGGTAAAAATAATAGCCGATCTATATTTTACAAATTCTTTAGAGCCACTGACAAAAATAGCCATTGAAAACTTTTTCTTATACGCTGGTGGTAGTGTTTCTGGTTGTCTTTTCCAGAACCAACACAGCACAACAATACCAAATAATAACTGACTGTAAAAGATAGATTCCCAACCATAGTTGTCTAATAAAAATTTACCTAAGGTAGGAGCAATAATTGGCACTAAAATAAAAATAGTAACCACAAAAGACATTATTTTAGCCATGTAATTGCCTTCAAAACGATCTCTAATCATGGCAATGCTAATAGATCTAGAAGCAGAAAGTCCTATTCCTTGAAGAATACGACCAATAACTATTATTTCTATGCTGGGAGCAGCAATACATAAAAAACTAGCCAAAACAAATAGTGCAAACCCAATGTAAACAACAGGTTTTCTACCAAAACTATCTGATAAAGGCCCAAAAATTAACTGTCCGAAACCTAGACCTAAAAAAATCATGGTAATTAATAGTTGATTTTCACTTGCATTTGTAGTACCAACAGAAAGACCTATTGGTTTTAAAGCTGGAAGAATTGTATCTATAGATAATGCTACAATAGACATTAAACAAGCCATTAACAGTATAAATTCTATCTGAGAAGTACCAGTTTGTTTTATATCTATTGATGGTTTTTTTGAAATCATTGCGCAAAAGTAGCCTATTTTACAATTAGACTAGAATAGTTTACTTCTTTTTTATTCTTGTACTACAGGAGTGAGTGTTCTGAAGAACACAAAAAAAAACTTATTTAACATAATATAAATTATAGTACAAAAAGGCTTATTAATATATTGATAATCAATATCTTATGAAGTGTAGAAAATTGATATTAAGCTTGTTTATTATTATTTCTTTAAACTCACAGAGTCAAGAGTTCACAAGTTTTGGACGATATGCTTTTATAAGTTACGAAAAAATTAAAATAGACAGTATAATTAATTCAAATAAAAAAAATCAAAAAAAAAATTGGTTAAACTTATTGCCAAATTTTAATTACGATTTAAGAAATAAATCATTTAATATTGGGTTATCTCTCAACACATTTTCTTCATATTTTCAACAAAAACAACGTAACAAAATTGAGTTAGAAAAACTCAAGGAAAATCTAATAAGTAAACTAGAATCTAAACTAGAAAAACTACAACTACAAATTGAAAAATTTAGGATTGATAAAAGAATCCTAAAAAATAATATTAATTTGTTTAAAATCAATTTTGATTTATTTCAAATATCTAAAGGAAAATATAAGAATAACGAAATTACTTCAGAGGAATTTCTTAAACTAAAACTAGCTTATTTAAGCGAAAAAAACAGCTTAAATACAAGTCTTTTAAAACTACAAATAGAAGCTAAAAAAATTCAATTAAAAACAAAAAGCGATACGTTGACGGTATCGCTTAATATTTTATCTAACTCAATAAATAATTATGAATAAAGAAGAATTATTAAATCAAGTTAGTGTTACACAAATATACACTAAATTTTTCAAAGACTACAAGACAGGTAGTAACGTTTCAAGCCCTTTTACCAGTGATAAAAAAGCTTCTTTTCGTTTCTATAAAAACGAAACTTTTAAATGTTTTTCGAGCGGCCATCAAGGTGATGTTTTTCAATTTGTAGCAGACTTAAATCAATTAAATTGTAAAGAAAATTTTAACGATGTTTTAGACATTATTTGCAAAGCCTTTTCACTAAATGGTCATGCAGTAACTACTCAGGTTAAAAAAGTCAAAACTAAAGAAAAAGACGAAATTAAAACTGTAAATAGTAGCACTCATTTTTCCTATAATACTAAAGAGTTTGAAGGAATACATCTATCTTATTTTTCCCAGGGTAATTGGAACGTTACAAAAGAGATCCTGGTGCAGTATAATGTCTCTGCTTTAGATAAATTTCAATACTGGAATTCAAAAAAAAAGGGTATTACCAAAATAAAGCTTTTCAAAGATGTTTTAGGCTTTGTCTATAAAGTCAACCAAAATGTTGAATTGTATGTACCTAAACAAGAGAAAACAAGTAAATTTTTTTACAATCAGTTAGATTCTAAAGATATTTTTGGTCTATCTCAACTCAAAAAAAATGAGGAATTCATTATTGTTTCTGCAGGTAAAAAAGATTGTCTTATCTTAAATGCAAATGGTTTTCCAAGTGTTTGTTTTAGGTCCGAAAATCATTTCATTTCCAAAGAGCAAATAAAGGAGCTTCACTCCTATACAAAAACAATCATAGTCTGTTACGACAATGATATGAGTGGTATAAACGCTAGTAAACAACTTGTTGAAAAATATAATTTATTAGAACTTGCTTTACCTAATAAATACAATGATGTTGCAGATTTTTTTAAAGAAAATAATAAAGGAGATTTTAATGTTTTAGTATCAAATACATTAGATTTTTCAGACAAAAGAGATATTGTAAAAAAGAAAGACAAACAAAAGGGTACTACAATTTTTCATATTGTAGAAGAATACCTATATAAACATTATGAATTCAGATTTAATACAATTCTTTTAGATATAGAATACAGACCAAAAACAAACAATTCTAAATGGTCTATTTGCAATGAAGATAGTCTATTTATAGAGATGCAAAAAAAAGGTATTAATATTCAAATGGCTAAGCTAATTTCTATTCTAAAATCTAATTTTGTACCTAAGTATAATCCAATACATTCCTACTTTAGAGGCTTAAAAAAGTGGGATGGTAAAGATTATATTTCAAAGTTAGTTAGCTATGTAACAACTCCATCACCTAAAGAATTTTCCTATCATTTAACAAAGTGGTTAGCACGTTCAGTAAAATGTATGCTGGTCGATGGATATTTTAATAAACAAGCTTTTATAATTACAGATAAAGGTAATGGTCAAAACATTGGAAAATCACATTTTACAAAGTGGCTCTGCCCTCCTTCCCTCCCATTAAATCGTTCTTTTGAAGATAGTAAAAAAGATAATTTAATAAAACTAGCAACCAATGCATTCATCATTTTAGATGAGTTGGATGGTATTTCAAGGAAAGATTTAAATAGTTTAAAAGCCTTGTTTTCTATGGATGAAATCCGTGTAAGATTACCATACGCAAGACGTGAAGAAACTGTTCAAAGAACGGCAAATTTTATAGGCTCTACTAATGAAGAAAATTTCTTGAATGACCCTACTGGCTCAGTAAGATGGCTTGTTTTTAATATAACCGCTATAGATTGGAATTATTCAAAAATTTTAGATATTAATAATATTTGGTCCCAGGCTTATGCCCTGGCCAAAGATGTCAATTTTGATGAAACATTTACCAAGGAAGATGTAAGACAAAATGAAACTAGAAATGAAACATATCAAATCAGAACTCCTGAAGCTGAAATGATAAGTTTGCTATATGAAATACCAAACGAGAACAATAAGAGTAAAGTAATATTTCTAACATCTACAGAAATACTAATTTATTTGAAGGCAAATTCAAGCCTTAACAGGCTTTCTCCAGTTTCTGTAGGAAAGGCCTTAAAACTTTTAAAATTTCAAAGAGTTAAGAAAAATGGAGTTTATGGCTACAACGTTGCACAAACTCACAGAGTTCTTGGAGTTGAAAACCAAAATTATAAAACCTCTTAAAATGAAGCTAACAAAAGAACAAAAATTTGCAGTTTTTACTTGTGTAAAAGACTTACAAGACTTGTATGAATTAAGTGGTAATAACCAAGATTTACAAAATTTAGAATTTTTAAAAATTGTTTTAAATACTATCGTCTTAGACATTAATAACATTGAGGTTGTTGCAGACATTATTGGTATTTCAAACAGAAAAAATAAATAAACTATGAAAATATCTTACCCAAGTTACCCAAGTATTACTAAAGTCAATAATCATAACACTTTAAACAGGGTAACTTCTATCAAAAACCTTCTTACCCAAAGTTACCCAATCTTACCCTACTCTATTTTTGGTTTTGGGTAAGGTGGGTAAGAACAAAAACAGCTTCTTACCCCTGCTTAGACCACGCTATAACTGGCTTGGGTAAGAAGGTAAGAAGAAAACGTGTTTTTAAACAAAAAAACATTTTTATTTTGTGGACAATATTCTTGTTAAATAACTCCACAAAATCATCATTTTGCGGAGTTCCGCCGACTCCTTATAAATAAAAAAAAATTACAATGCTATGTATATTCTTCAAAAAAACCTAACTAAATACTTTAGAGAAATAACTATAAATCAAGAAGTAATAATTGTAGATAATGTATGTAATAGTATGTTGTTTAAATGTATTAATGAAGCAGAGAAATTTAAAGATGTATTGTACAATAGCTATAATTATAAATTCAATGTTATAGAGTTATGAAAGAAATTAAATTCCTAAATAAAACACAATCTGAAAAGTTACTTGAAACTATTAAACTACAAAGGCATAAGATTATAGTATTGTTAATGTTAGATTGTGGTTTAAGAGTTAGTGAAACTATAACATTAAGATATTCAAATTTTGATTTTAAAAATAAATTAGTAGTTGTAGAATCTTTAAAGAAAAGAAGTAAAAGCTTAAAACGAAAAGTACCATTAAGTAATAGATTGTATCAAGAATTAGCAAAATATTTAAGTAAGAATAATGGCATTGTTTCAACAGATTTTTTATTTCCAAGTAATTCAAACTCTAATGGCCATGTTACACGAAGCTCTGTAAATAAGTTTTTAGAAAATATTAGAAAGAAATTAAACTACAGTTTTTTAAATCCTCATTGTTTAAGACATAGTTTTGGTACACATCATATTAGTGCAGGTACTCCATTAGAAAACATTAAAGTAATGCTTGGCCATACAAAGTATGATACTACTTTAATTTACACACAAATACCAGAGCAGATATTAAAACAAAATATAGATAATGTTACCATAAAAAGAGATAATTATTTAACCAGGTTTTTAAGTTCAATAGGTATTAAAAGTAGTAAAAGAGATAAGAAAATAAACATTAATTTTTACAAAGAGAAATTTAGTATTGGCAGAAACAATGAATTTAAGACATTAGAAAACAATGCAGATAAAGGTATTAACACATTAGTCATTGGTAATATTGGTATGGGTAAATCTCACCTTTTAGAAAACTTTAATACCGAAAAAAAAGTATTAAGAATAGATGATCTATTTAATATAAAATCATCTCTTACAAACTTATTAATTCACTTGTATGATAATGATAAAAAACACGTAAAGAAAATGCTTTATGATGATATCCCTACAGATAAATTAAAAGTAAAATTAACACGTAATTCTGTTAGAAACCTAACAAAGGAAATTTGCGATATGGTTGAACCCAAAGAGTATTTAATTGTTATAGATAATGTAGATAGAATAAGTCCTAAAGGTGTTGAAATGATTGAATTTCTAAAAGATCATTTTATTATTTTCACATCTGCCAGAGTTGTAAAAATAGACAGAGCTTCTTTCTCCTGGAACTTTGACAGAGTCAATTTAAAAGAACTAGACAGGCCCAGGAGTTTTGAACTTATTAATAAATTAAGTTTTGATATTGAAGTTGAAGATACTACCCTATTTAGAAACCATATCTATGAACAATCTAATGGTAATCCAAGAGTCATCTTTGAAATTATAGACAGGTATAGAAGAGAACCAGTAATTACAAATGAAGTTGTAAAACAAATTAGACATACAGCATCATTAAAAGAAATAGATTTAACATTCATCATATTTATTGGTTTTGGCCTAATGTATTTATTACGCTATATGAGTAAAGAAGTAGATAATGAAAGTTTCCGTTTTATTGGTGGTGTAGCCTTAGTTCTAACACTATTATTTAGGCAATTAGTAGGCTTTACAAAAAGAAGATTTTTATAAATGAAAAACAAAAAACATGAAAAAGAAATTAGTATTAATCACAATTATAATCATGTATTGTAATTGTGTAACATCAAAAAAATATACAAAAAAACAAGAAGAAAATATTAGAAAAACAGATAGTATTCTAAATGATTTTAAGCTAAGTAGAAGTATAGATTTTAACGAAGACTATTAAGATGACATCCCCTAATCACATAGTTGGCGGTATTGCTATTACTGGTATTTCATTAAGTTTTTGGGATATAAATATATTTTCAAATTCTATCTATTTAGGTTTGTGTGTCTTTAGTTCATTACTTCCAGATATAGATCACACAAAAAGTGTTATGGGTAAAATCTTTTTTCCTTTAGCTAGGTATTTAGATAAAAATTTTGGTCACAGAACAATCACACATTCTATGACAGTATTGGTTCCTTTATTTATTTTTTTCTGCTTTATAGAATTAAATATCATTAATCCTTATTATGAGAGAACTGGCTTAGATTTTTCATTAATATTTGGCTTTTCATTTCTATCACATTTAATATTAGATATGTTAACAGTACAAGGCATTCCTTTGTTCTATCCTTTTCTAAAAAATCCGTGTGTTATTCCAGCAAATCCAACTTTGCGCTTTAGAAGTGGTAATATTAGAAGTGAAGCCATTGCATTATTCATTTTTACATTTGTCTTAATTAGTTCTTATGATTTATTTCAGAATGGTTTCTGGACCACGTACAACCGAAGTTTTGGCACAATAAAACATGCATACAGAGAATTTAGAGAAGGCGAAAATATTGTTTCTGTTACTTATGAATACTCATATAATGGTATTAAAAAAAAGGGGTTTGGGTATATTTTAGATGCTACAGAAAATATGGTAGAACTATGGATTAACAATAAC
>MDTG01387696.1_pt1 | contig 16906 bp, 19 predicted proteins | sample 811421 | NCBI WGS metagenome assembly MDTG01 (sample SAMN05326645, study PRJNA326480) | marine metagenome | isolation source: seawater | place: Pacific Ocean: South East | collected 2011
CAGCCGTATCAGGTGATGAAGTTCTTTATGAGGGAGATATAGAATTATCAAATGTAGAAAATATTAATATGACAGGTGAAGAGGTTGATACTTTACGAGCAGCATTAAATCCTACTGAAAATTATGAAGGACTTACTCTAGATAATTTATTAGGATTATTATAGTTGTAAATATTAATATTAGTAAACGCTTAAACAATAATATTTTATAAAATTATTATATATAATGTCATTAACAACTATGGATTTTGTTATTAACGATATTAAACATAAAAATACTACTATAGACGATATCCCATCTAGTATTCAAAAAGATATAGTTGAATTTTATAAACTCAAAAAAAATTATTATGAATTTCTCTTAACTAACAAAGATAAGTCTCCTACTTTTGATTACACAATTTCAGGCAAATATTTATTAAAAAAAACAGAATCAAATCAATTTAGATCTACATATCCCTTACAATTTATTGAAAAACCAGGTTATCTAGTTATAGAAGTACTAGATGATATTAAAAGAACTGTATTGTTTAGAAAAAGGATTTATATAGAGGAATCTCTTAATCTTAATCTATATGCTAAAGAATTATTAGATACATTGCAAAACAAAAAATATAGTCTATCTAAGCTATTTGTAACAAAAAATATTAATGATTTAAAACAAGAAAAATATAATAATGAACTTTTATTTGAAAATTCTTTAATAAATAGAGTTGAATATGATGTTAAAAAAGTTGATCTAGAAAAAAAATATTCTAATCTGAAACAAAATTACGATAATATAAAACAAAGTATAAATAATAAACATATCGAATTAGATGTAATTACTAATATAATTAAGGAAAAATTAGAAAAAAAGGATAGACTATTTAGTAACCTCACTATAAAGAATACATATTTATACAATTATATTACATCTAATAAGTTCAATGAACTTTTAGAAAATATTAAAAACAAACCTATAGTATACCAATACTATATACTTAACAAAATACTATATCAAACTAAAGATGATAGTTTTATTCCAGGATCTATATGCACAGATGGCAATGATATTTTTATTATAAATAATATCACTAGCGAAGGCATCTTAGAACTGACAAAACATGATCTTACTAAAGTTGAGTTAGAAAAATCTAGGATTCATCCTATTCAAGGATTACACTATCAAATTAAAGATATAGATTTTAATATAGATCTTGAATACATATCTATAGAAGAATATAAAAACATATTACTTAAAAAAGGCTTAGAATATACACATAATACTCCTACAAACAAAATAATAATAGAAAACATTATTGGTGAAAGTAACTATGTATCATCTAAGGTAAAATATTTAACAAAAAGTATTAAAGAGACTAAAACTAAAATTAAAAAGCAGCCTAAACACAAAAAAACTATACAAGAAAAAAGTAAACAAATAAGTTACACAACAAAAAACAAATACATAGAAATGCAGGAAGAATATGATAATGTAACATTATTAGTTGATAACAGTACTGATGTAATTAAATCTGATTTAGTGGGGTATCATAATCTAGAAAAAATAGATGATAAGGATAAACTACCATATAGTAATCTTAATAGTGTGGGAAATTGGAGACAAATGATTTCAAATAATTATTTAGATTTTAAAGCCTATATGAAAATCAATCCTATCATTATAGATAATATGGCATTTTCAAGTGTTAAACATTATGAATATTATTGTATGTACTATAACAATCCTGGATTAGGTGGAGAAAAAAAGAGACAACATAATGATTTTGCAACTAAATTCAGATTAGATAATGAAAAAGTTGATACTTATGCATTTCTTATAGGAGATAAGTTAGATAAAGTTGGTAATAACCCGGATTATGATAAAAATAGTAAATATGATAGTAATAGTGATATAAAAATAAATGGAAATAATGTTACCTATCGTGAATTAGCAATTCTTAAGGCTATGTTTGCTAAATTTAATCAAAATGCCAATTTAAGAACTATATTTTTGTATACACACAATGCACATCTTATTGAGAGAGTTTCTCAAGATGATAAATACATTTCAGCAAATATGCATATGTTTATAAGACATCTGCTAGTAAATAAAATTAAACCATCATTTTATCCTGAATATGATAATGATTATATAAAATTTTTGCAATATAATGGTGAAGACGGTGACTTAGAAGATAAGCTAGAATTAGAAAGCCGCGATGATTTGACTGATAGTCCAAGTAAAACAACTAAAACCAGATCAGTGGATACACCTACAAGAGGGGTATCTGATATAGTGGATTTAGATGGACCAGAGCTATCATCAGTTAAGTATTCACCTGGTAAAACATATAAAGATGGTATAGTAAGACTAACTGAGTTAGGTCTATACAATGATAGTATGACTGAAAAAGAAGTTTTATCTAAACTACACGAACTTGCACTAGATGAAAGCAGAAAGGATATGGCAAACATTACTGGTTTAATGGAGGAAATAAAAACATTAGAAACTAGTATTTCAAATAAAGAAAAAACAATATATAAAATACCTGGTGATGGTGACTGTTTATACTATGCAATTACAGAACTTATGATTTTAAATAATATACATCCTCTAGATTTTAAAGAAGATAGAGAAAATCAATATAACCGATCAATTAAGAAAATGAATATAGAATTTGGGGGTTCTGAACCTATAATAGGAAATATACATAACGATGCTGCGATGCAAATGCGTGCAGAAATAGCTAATAAATTTAATGAAAACTTTATAGTAGATAAAACTGAATCAGGTGATAGAGAATTTATAGAATCGTTAAAAATAGACATAATGACACAATATAACGCAGGTAACTTTGATATTGAAATAAAAGATAGATATTATAATTCTATTCTTAAATCTGCTAGTATAGATTCGGGAAAATGGGGAGGTGATTTAGAAGTAAATCTTGCCTCTGCACTATATAATCTTGATATTTCAGTTTATTTATCAAATGGTGAAGTAAATACAATAAAATATGCAGAATCAAGTAAAATATTTAATAAAGGTAAAAAATATAATACTGATGTTGATACAAAACATATTGAATTAGGATTGTATATGTATGGTATGTTAGGGCACTATATAGGTATATTAGATAAAGACTCTAGTAGAACAGTTGTTGTAGAGGAACCAGAAATAGAAATAGAAGAATTGAGTTTAGAAAGTTATATTTTGTATAATGTAACAGTAGATATAGAGGATAACAGTTATATTCTTGTTTTCCATCATATAGATAGACAATCACCAGAGGAAAGTGAAGACTTTCTTGTAGGTATACTGGACAAGACAACTGATAGTATAGAGTATATTGACTATGATATAGATATGCATAACACAATTGCTGATGTTTTTGATACTATTGAGAGAACACTTGATAATAGAATAGAATATCAGATAGATAAAGAAAATAATGTATTTTTGATTTTAGATGGTGGTATAAAGAAGATAGGTCTATTAGATAAAATTGTAGAGATAGATAGTGACAACAAATTTCCCAAAATAAAATTTGAATAATATAAATTTGATTATAAAATATTGCCTTAATTATATTAAAAATTAATATGATTAACGAAAGTTTATACACAACACGTTTAGAAATGTTGGATGATCCCCATTTTGACAAAAATTATCATATACCCCCAAATATGGTTAACACGTTTTTGATTGATCCTGATTTTAATATAGAATATTATAGAATAAAAAATATAATCAAAAGAGAGAATAATAGATTAGATATGCTGAAAAGTGAACAAGACATAAAAAACAATATCAAAAATGACATTATATATAATTTTAAAAAAAATGTTCAAGATGCAAAAAGCTCTATTCAAATCCCCCCATTTTGTCTATTCTATAATAATGATATATACTTTGATAAGGATGATACTGATTATATAGATAGTTTGGTTGAATTTGAGTATAATAATTATAAAACTGTATAGATAAATATACAAATAATAATTTGTTATGATATAATAAATGTTTATATTAGATAATATAGATCCTTGGTGGTTTTTTATTTCATTGTTTGTAGGACTATTTATAGTATATTCTACAACACCTAATCCAGATATTATAGTTAAATATCCAACGCCTGAGAATGCTGATACTTCTATATTCAGGGATGATGGTGATAATTGTTACAAATTTACAACAACAGAAGTTAGTTGTGATAGTGTAAAGGATGTAAATGAAATTCCTATACAAAAAAAATCAGAATATTTCCATAATTACAGAAATAAAAATTAAATATCTTGGATTAATATAAATGGGAATAGTTGAAGATGTTATTAATACTAATTTAGGAAAAGTCATTATATCAATAATATGGGGTTTAGGCTTAGCCACGTTATTTAGAAAAGTATGTAAAGGCCGTAAATGTCTAATCATAAAAGGCCCTAAACCAGAAGATATGGATAATAAAGTATACAAATTTGATGATAAGTGCTATTTGTATAAATCTAAAAATACTACTTGTAAAAAATAAAAATAAAAACTTAATACGTTTTTTTTTCTATTTTCATTTATTGCAAAATATTATAATGTCTAATCCTAATATGCAAAATCTAGATAATTTTCAAGAAGGTAATAATACAAAGATGGAAGGAGATGATTCCCATTTAGTAGACGAAATACTAAATGAGTTAAATGATGGTGTTCAAGTAGATGATAATGTAATGAATGCTCCTAACAATATTGACGCTGATCTACACATGAATCAAGATAATATGATTCACGCTAATGATATCCCAATGGTAAATACCATTCCTGAAGAACAAAATATAATGTATGATGAAGAAGAAAGTAATTTTTCAAGTATTTTTAATCGTATAAAAAAACCATTACTAGTAGCTATTTTAGCATTTATAGTTTTTAATCCATTAGTATTTAACTTATTATCTAATAATATACCTAAAGTATTTGGTGTAACTGATAATGTATTTTTAAAACAGGGTAGAACATTAATAATTGCTATTGTATTGGGTTTACTATATTTTGGAACTTCTCTACTTATCTAAAATAATTTCTTAAATTATATTATATGAATTCAAATAAATTAATACTTATTATATTAGCTGCATTATCACTATTATTAAGTCTTCCTAAAATTAAAAAAGAAAGTGCAATATTAATATTAGTTACTATTTTAGTAGGTTATTCTGTAACAAGACAGGTTATACTATCAGTATGTATTGGATTAATATTAGGAAATATATACGTTTCTCTAAATAATGTTCCAGAGGTTGTTAGCGTAGAGGGTTTTAAATCAAAAAAATCTAGCAAACCAAAATCTAAAGAAATTTTTGGCGATGATGATATCACAACTGATAATATGGAGGATTCAGATATAGAAGATGATGAATATGAATTAGATACTAAGGGTAGTTTTTTTGAAAATTATAAATCATTAACTCCAAAACAAATTGAAGGTCTTAACTCTGATACTAAGGATTTAATTAATACTCAAAAACAACTCATAGAAACCCTAAAAAATATGGCCCCTGCTCTCAAAGATGGTAAACAAGTACTTGATACATTTAAAAATTATTTTGGAAGTGAAGTAGATATTGGAAAGGCTATGCAAAATCTTAAAATATAATCACAATTATGTCTAATTAGAAATAACAAATATTCTCAATATTAAGGCTAAAATAATCTAATATGTTAAATTATTTTATTCTTATCTTAACCACATATACTATTTAAATAATATTTATATATTTTTATATGTTTAAACAATAAAATAGATATTTATAGATATGTACCTTTAAAATATATATTATGGAATTATCATCAAATACAAAGAATATACTGAATTTTACTTTTATGGTACACGATGATATAATTAGTATGATTCTACTATCTCCAAATGATAATATAGGTAATTTTATGCATATAATTAATAAGTGGTTATTTTATAGTGATAACAAATATTTTGTATCCATATTAAAAAATGATAATGAAGTTAATATATTATTATCATCTGATCTTATAGACACAAGTATAGATAATATGATTAGGTATAAACGTTATAATAGAAATTATAAAATAATACAAATAATGGAGGGTTATAATATTGTATCGGTTAGTGGAATAATACATACACTAACCGGATTATTTGCAAATGAAAATATACCAATACTATTTAGTTCTACCTATGTTAATGATTATATTTTTGTCGAGGAAGATTATATTGATATGGCGGTTAAGATATTAGTAGATAATGGATTACGAAATTTTAAAGAATAAAAACATAAAAAGTTATATATCTGGGAAAAACAGTTCTAAAATTTAAATTTCTATATAAAAGATTTTATAGTTAAAGAATATAAATGGGAAACAAATTGTCATATTTTTATAATAATGTAGATACTGAATATAACAAATACGGGTGGGTTCCAGATAAGGATGATAGTAGAGATTTTATAAGAAAATACACCTATAATAAAAAGAATCCTAGAGTAGATTTACGTGATAAGTGTCCTGAAATATATAATCAAGAAACTCTAGGCAGTTGTACAGCAAATGCTATTGCAGCTGCATATCAATATGACGAAATTAAACAAAACACATCAAATGTGTTTGTACCATCTAGATTATTTATATACTATAATGAAAGAGATATGGAAGGTACAGTCAATAATGATAGCGGAGCACAAATAAGAGATGGTATAAAAAGTGTTAATAGTATTGGTGTTTGCCCAGAGACTTTATGGCCTTATGATATTGGAAAATTTACTGAAAAACCTAATGCAAAATGTTATGATATAGCAAAAAATAACACATCTATTAAATATGAAAGAATAAAACACGATTTTGATCATATGCAAGATTGTTTAGCAGCAGGATATCCTTTTGTTTTTGGGTTTGCTGTATATGAGTCGTTTGAAAGTGAAAAAGTAGCTAATACAGGAATAATGCCTATGCCATCAAGAAAAGAAAAAATGTTAGGTGGTCACGCTGTAATGGCTGTAGGATATGATGACGATAGAGGTGTTTTTATTATAAGAAATTCTTGGGGATCTAATTGGGGAGATAATGGATACTTTTATATGCCATACGAATTTATTATAGCAGATAAATATTGTAGTGATTTTTGGACTATAAAAAAAATTAGAGATGAGTAGATAATATTTTATATTTATATTATAAATGAAATATATAATATTAACTGTATTAGTATTAAGTTTTCTTTTATACGTATTTTATAAACCCTGTGAAATAAAAGAAAATTATGCCAGTGATTCTTCTCTTATTGTAACTCCTGCATATAAAAAGAATATAGCCGTAGTTGAGTATAACAGACGTGCTAATCTTAATATACCTGAAATTAATCAAATATTATCTAACCAAATAGCTCCTATAAATGATATGTATCGAGGTAAAAATGAAAAAAAAAATGTAAAAATATCAACAATTAATCATACATTAACAAATAGAATTCCAGACGATATGTCTACAATTGATAAATACACAATGCCTATGCCTAATTTTAGAGATCTACAAGGAGATAACCATAGACCAAAAAAATTTATTAATAGTCTTAAATAATCAAAAGAGTAAATAACAATAATATATCTATAAAAATATTATAGATAAATTAATACCAATTAAAAGTTACAATATCTTTTAAAATTCCAAAACCATTTTTGAAAAATCTATACCCACATTTCCCTGTTATTTTTACAAGCTTAACAGAACGTTTCACTACACCAAATTCTTCACCCTCAGCTAATGGTTGTGGTAGAACACAAGCAATTATTATTATAGATACTAATATTGACAAAAAAATATACTGTTGCATTTATATATTAATAAAATATAATTTTATTAATAAAGTATCATTTAATTAATTAACGAAGGCGTAGAACAAGATGAAGAGTAGATTCTTTTTGAATATTATAATCAGCAAGCGTTCTATTATCTTCAAGCTGCTTACCAGCAAAGATTAGACGTTGTTGATCTGGAGGGATACCTTCTTTATCTTGGATTTTACGTTTGATAGTTTCAATATTATCTGAGCTTTCTACCTCTAGAGTGATTGTCTTTCCGGTTAATGTTTTCACAAAAATCTGCATTTTTATATAGAGAGATATTTAATTATCTTTAAATAAATTTCAATCAATTTTTTTAATCAGTTTAATTTATTATTTATTCTAAAAATCTAATCTAAACGAATATTATTACCAAAACTACAACTGCAGAAAGACCCACTAATACTACTCTAGATAATCTAGATACAAAACTGCTGTTTTTTCTTAAGTCTGGAAATTTACTACTATGTTGTTTTAAAAACATCTATATATATAAGTATTGATACTTTTATATTATGATTACCTTTATATATTTTAAGTGTAAAAAGAAAATATAGGGATATAATAAATGGAAATATGTCCTGCTGGTTTTTTTTGTTTAGATAAAAATACACTATTATTAAGTATTGTAAGTCTTATAATAATGGTTGTTTACTTTATAGGAAAAAATAATGATAAATTCTATCAAATAGAAAAGAGTCTACAAGAAAACAAATCTAAGATTGATCAAAAAATCAATAAATATAAATCTAAAATTGATACCCTTACAAATATCAATCAAAATTTAGAAAAAAATAACTCTTTTAACCAATACATTTCATCTGAAAGACAGTATCTTATAGATAAGGATCAACAACGTATTCATAATCCCCTTATGCCTCCAGAAAGAAGCTTTCCTCATCGTATATCATCGACTGGAGTTCCTATTAATATTCCTACAAGAGGTTATTCATCAGGTTATCAACAGGTAGGTGCATTAATTCAGGAAGATGGAACCGGAAATAATCAAAAAATACTGCCTCTATATGGCGAACAAACATATCCTGGATCAAGACAATGGAAATATTACACTGGATCTGATGGATATCAATCTATAAAGCTACCGGTTGTAAATAATGGAAAAGATTGCCAAGATACATATGGATGTGACGAAATATATGATGGTAATCTAGTAAATGTAAAAGGTCACGATTCTGGATTTAAAGCAAACATTTATAAATTAGATGCACCAAGATACTTACCTCACGTATACTAATATTTTTATGTTAGTCAAGGTAATATCTTTCAAGGTAAAATAATGTATGACTAGACAGTACCTCTTAAAATTTGATAAAATTTATAATTTAAATTTTATTTTAAAATGATGGATATTGTTTTTCCATTTAAGTATGATCTAAGACAACTTTGGACTAATTTTGAAAAAGAAAAAGATGATATAGATAACATAAAAGAGTTTATTGAATATATCAAAATGTTAAATATAGACAGTCTTATATTTAATATTGGTAGTAATCTTTCTGAACATGACCTTGTATACACAAACTATCAAATATTCCCTCAATCATTACAAAATATGCTTGAATATCTTAATGAAAATATAACTATAGTAAATGTTGATCCAGAGTTCATATTTGATGACATAGTAACACAATTAACTAAACGATATCCTAATCTAGAGATTACAAAAAAAACTAATTCTTTATTGCATATATGTATAAATATTAATAAATCTAGAATAGACTTGATATTTAGCAGATCATTAATGCCATCATATGACCCAGAAGGATGTAAAATTATAATGGATTACGCAGTCCAAAAAAATCAGTCTTTATTAGAAGATATTAAAAAATTCTCAACTACCAAAGCTGATAGAGACTTTGTAATCTATTATTATAATATTTTAGAAAATATTATTGCTTTAAGTCTAAAGAATAACCATATTGTTATTATAATTAATTATGCATTGAAATTTAATCTAAAAGAAAAAGGTTTGTATTTTGGATTTTTTAAGGAATTTTTACATATGCTATCAATATTGCCAAAAGTCCATATATTTGAATACTATTCATTTAAAATAAATACTCGTATATATGCAAATGTTGAATTAAAATCTAAAAAATATGGAGATGTTATAAAATATAGACCGTTTAATTCTCTTTTACAAACTGGAGATATAGATACTCTTGATCCTAAATTTAATAATAAGATCATAGTATTAGATAGTCAGGGTAAAATAAATATAGAATATTTAAATAATGATAATAAAGACCGATTACTCATTAATTATAATTAAATTAATAATTTGATTATTTTTTATACTTAAAAGGATTTTATCATATAAATATAATATATTATGGCTGTCGAAGGTGTAATTATATATAATTATAAAACAATAGAAAATATATCGAGCACTTTTAATGCAGTATTGGATGAAGACATTATTAATAATCTCCTTGAAATTAAGAAAAACAACAAATTTATAAGAAGACGTAGTCCAATTAGACTAAAATATAAAATATCAGTAGCTAATACTTGGAGAAATGAAAGAGAAAGTCACAATCTATCGGACACAGATAAGATTGTGAATAGTTTAATATCTAATCTTAACAAAATATCTGATAAAAACTATAATTTAATTCTAGATGATATAGAAAGTAGCTATATTCTAAATATAGAAAATCCAAGTATGCTTAGATTAATTACTCAAACAATATGTGAAAAGGCAATGATTGAGAAAATATACTGTAATCTGTATGCTAAGTTACTTGCTGATCTTTATAGTAAAAATAAAAGTGATATTATAAAGTATACACAGGATATTTGTGATGAATTTTTTAAAACAAGAATAGAATTTTCATTAAATAGTATAGGTGATAATTCAGATGATTATGATACTATATGTAAAATTATAAAAGATAAAACGGAATTTACAGGTGGTTTTATATTTATAGCTAACCTGTTTAAATATGAAATTATAGAATATGATCTAGTTAAAAGATATTATGATTCGCTAGTAAATTATATTAATATATGTCCTAAAGAACAGATAGGAAGATATATTGATGCTATAATTAGTATTATAGAAAATTGTGGAAAATACCTACAAAATCATAATAAAGAATTATTTAATGATAATTTTATGAAAATTGTATATGATTTAATAGCTGATAAGAAAAAAATCATACCTAAATATAGATTCAAGTTAATGGATATAACTGAAAAATATCAAAATAATTGGATAGAAACGGATAATGAGGGATGGCAACAAGTATGAATCTAATAATTTAAATAATTAGTATTTAAAATAATATTTTTAAATATTAATATGATAACACCCAATGCTAAGCGTGTTAAATGTGTATTATTAGGTGATACTAATGTAGGAAAAAGTTCTTTAGTATTACGTTATTTACGAAAACAATTTAATGAATATGCAGAATCTACAATAGGTACTGCATTTAATAATACATCTATTACATATAATAATAATAATTATAAATTAGATATTTGGGATACAGCTGGACAAGAAAGATATAGGGGTCTTATGCCGATGTATTATAGAAATGCAGATATTGTTTTTTTATGTATTGATTTGTCAGAACAAAATGAGGAAAAGCTAGTAAATGATTATTTTTACTGGAAAAAACAAATAGCAATTCATAATGATAATGAAAATAGAATAATACTTTTAGTGGGAACAAAAAAAGATATAGAAATAGGCAGAACAGAAAGTGAGATAAGAGAAATTTTAGGGGAGGATAAATTTCCCTATCTTGAAACATCATCTAAAGATGATATAGGTGTTTCACAAATATTCGAGTTTGCTATAATGCGTCTTTCATCTAAAACAAAAAATGAAAATAACCAATTAATCATAATACAAAATGATGATTTATCCTGGTATTCATCAATGTTTTCAATGTGTAGTATATTATAAATATGTTTATAGTTATTTATAATAGACTAATAGGGTCCCAAAACTTTGGCATTTTTGTTAACCCTTTTATATATATTACAGGTATTTGAAATATCATATGGTTCCAATTTTTTACCAGCAGATGTTTTACCTAAATCAAGATTAAATTCATTTTTATATTGCTTATTGATTATTTTTGGTTGGGTAACCTGTGGAGGTATATCTCTTGGATTATATTGATCTCTATTATTAACAAATGTGTTTACTATTTCAGCCTGTTCAACAGTTTGGGGCTTACCAGGTTGTCCTATAAATTTATCAGCGTCTCTTTTATAAATATTATCAGATACGTCTTTAACTGGCATTCTTCCTATACTTGTGACTTTAGGTCTTGTAACCTTCGGTTTTCTGGTATCTATATATGATCCAACCTCGTCTGGTAATTTTACAGCCTTTTCTTTTGGTAATTTTACAGCCTTTTCTTTGGGTAATGTTACAGCCTTTTCTTTTGGTAATTTTACAGCTTTTTCTTTGGGTAATGTTAAAGCCTTTTTATTAGGTAATTTTACATTTTTAGCTTTAGGTAACGTTTCATCTACATATGATCCTACTTCATCTGGTAATATAACGTCTTTAGCTTCAGGTAAAGCATCCTCTACATATGATTCAACCTCATCAGGTAATATTGTTTTTTGTTTTTCTTGTAATTTGGCGTTTTTTTTTTAAAGCTTCATCTTTTTTATACTTCTCTATTATGCTTTTATGGTTACATTCTGGACATTTTTTTGGTGGAGGAATACTAGTTTTTTTTACGTACTGTGACATATCAGGACAAGTAGGGCAAGATTTTATACTAGTTTTTAATACATATCGTGTCATATCTGGCTGTTTAGGACAATCTGGGATGTTAGTTTTTAATATATATTTATCCATATCTATGTTTTTTTGATATTTAGGAATTTCGGTTTTTAATATGTATTTAGATAAATCGACACTATTATCTATTTCACTATTTTTTCTACTTGTACCAAAATTTGTTATATTTATTTTTTCATTAAATGTTTCATCTTTATCATTTTTGACTTTATTTAAATCAAAATCTGCAAGTGGGTTGGGTAGTTTAGGTAATACAGGTAATGTAAAATCGTTATTTAATGGATCAATTATATCACTATTCAAAATACCACTTCTATTATTTATCTGGGCTTTTATGTCCTTCATATCTTTGTTAATAAGTTTACTTCTTGAAACAAAAGACTCTTCTACCCTATTTTTACTTAAACAAACAATCAAAATAATTAGAGTAAATAATATACTAATAAATAATATATTCTTCATTATTATATTACTTATAAATTTTTTTAAGAATCATTAAATAATTATAGTTTACATCCCCAGCAAGGTATCTCATTTTTCTTTATATATTTATTTAAATCTACCTTGTTATCACAATCTTTACAATCTGTTTTTTTATTTGTCATTTTCTTTAACATATCTATCTCTATTTTAAGCTTTTCTATTTCACTATTATTATTTTCTTTTTTTTTCATTTTTTTATTAGTATCTATGATTTTACACTTTCTTTGTCTTAAATTAACACACTTTTTATCGTCATAATTGTTTTTACAATATGAATTTACTATTATTTTGCATTGCTTTGATACATTTGATAGAGTGTTCCAATTTACACAACTACATTCCGCACTTCTACAAATTCTATTATCATTAAAAGGACAATCACTATCAATATTAGGAGTAGATAGAGTATCCTTATCTAATGAATCTCTTATAACGGAAGGTCTATTAAAAACATTTTCGACTGATAACATACTGCTCTTAACAACAAAATATTTATTTATATCTACTATTTCTTTAACAGTTAATACTTTATTATAGATTAGTAATGCTTTTAGAGCACCCTTAAGATTATAGTCATTATTAATTTTACCAGGTACATTTGCAAAATGTAATCTTGTATTATTTTTACAACTGGTGTCATTATTTGGCGCAGTATTATTATCTTCTAGTACAGAACAGTTTTTCCATTCTACATTACATCTCTTACCCCAATCTATTTTTTCTTCATTTGTAATCTTATCTTCAACATCAACAAAATTTCCACAGTTACCTATATTTTTATTAGATTTGTTTACACATCTATTATTGCCTTCATAAAGCCATCCATCCGGACAAGTTCCTAAATTTTTGTTTTCAACTAGTTTTTCTTGTCTAGATAATTCAATAAGTACACCATCTACATAAAGATTTATAGTATTTTTATTATATGTTATAAAAAAATTTACTAATTTATTTGCTAAACCAACTGTGTATATGTTTTTAATTCCTCCTACTGTTACAATTACTTTGTTATCAATACCAGTGTTATATCTTACTTCTATTTCTATTCCAGAGTTTATATCATTCACTGCATCTAATCTCAAAATAGAACCAGTATCATACTCTTCTCCTCTATACGAAAACATTATACTAAATTCGTTATTAAATCTATCATTGGGAAATATTTTATTTGCATCTGGAAGTTCGCCATAATTTTCTTTTAAAGATATAAGATTATCATTAAGTACAATAGGATTATCAAATATTATTGAATGATTGTTAACCTCGCTATTTATATTATTATTCTGTACATTACTATTTGAAACAAAGAATGCTACTAATTTATCTAAAAAATAAAAATCAGAAATATTCTCTAGATTTGCATTTAAAACAAAATCAGAATAACATCTGTAACCTTCTGAAAAAGGTCCTAATTTGCCGATTTTTAATACTATTTTTTTATTTTTTTTACTATTGAATACCGTTTGGATTTGTTTCCAATGCATATTATCTATTGTTTCACTATTAACCACTCTTGAATTATTTGTGATTATTCCATTACTACCTACTAATTCTACTGTATCATTAGGTCCATTGTATTCGTGATTTATATCAGTATTAGTTCCTAACCAATATGATAGAATATAGTTAGTACTTTTAGGAATATCTAATGATATTTCATAACCCTTATCATTAAAACTTGACTGTTTTAAAACGTGACTCATACTTTCGGGATTCTTCATAGCCACAATATTAAAATTATTTTCTCTAGAAGAAATTAGACTAGAAATATCATTTCCATCCTGAAAATTACCATTTTTTATAATATTATAGTTAGCAAAATGTTCTGGTTTATTGTTATAATAAAATATGCTTACAAATATTAAAATGCATACAATACCTATAATATAACTTTTCATTTATATTATAGTTATAAAATTATTTACAGAAATTCTAGTTTTTATTTGTTGGTTTAGCCTTATTCATATTATAGTATTTGGTTGATTTTTTACCACCCTTTATAGGATAGTTTACAGTATCTTGAGCAATCCACCCAGGATGATAATAATTAGGATTATGTACCTCCTCATATTCATATTTAGGTAATATAGAGCCTACTTGTGTCCAATCAAGTGCATCTACTGGTGTTGATTTATCATATATAGGTACTACTGTTTCAGTATTTTTTTTTGATGGTATACAAGCTGGGGGTCTTTTTTGTGGTACACTCCAAAATTGAGGAGGCATATAACTCCACCCATACGCTGACATTATTTTTTTAGATGGTTCCATATGATTAAATTCTACATTAGGTTTATAACTAAAATTTGCACTATCTGTTTTAGGGGTTATATTAAATCTATCTGTATTAGCATTATGGTAGTATTTATTATCTGTATTTGCAATTTCATTTGATTTTGAATTATTTTGTTTTTCAACTATTCTGTTGTGTTCAGCAATGTTTTTTGTTGTTTCTTTTTTATTTACTTTTTGTGAATAATTTTCTCTGCTATTTACTACGTGATGATTACCGTTTTTGTTGTGTGCCTGTTCAATATTATCAAGTCTTACTAGGATATCGTTGAGTCTACCTCCTATGCCTTTAATATGTCCTGTAGTTTCTCTAGTCTTTCTATCTACTATCTCTCCATTTGATATTTGAGTATTATCTCCTACAATAATTGTCTGTCTACCAGATTCAGGATTTCTCAATACACTCTTTAAAACCTCCTTTGAATTAGTTTTAATATCTGATGGTTTGAGTTTTTCTGCAGCCTGTTCTAATAATGCATTTTCAAGATTTTTATTAATAACCATCTGTTTATTATCAACTATCTGTTTATTATTTATTTGATTATTCATTATATTATTATCATAGGTAATATTATTGAGAGTTTTATTTATATTTTCTTTATTAGCTAACTTGGCTTTATTAATGTTTTTCTTTGAATTTTCTACCATATTTTTAGTAATCTGTTTATTGATATTGTTTGTTTTTTCAGTTTTATTAATCACCTTTTCTATATTTTCTCTTTGCTTTGTAGCTAAATTGGCCTCTTTTTTAGCAGTAACAGCTTTTTTAACTGCAATCTTGTCTTTGTTATTTTTATCTAATAAATTATTATTTGCTTTAATATTCTCTATATCTTTGTCCCTTTTTTCATTTTTACTAGCACTTTTAGCTTCAACTTTAGCAAGATTTGCTTTTGCTTCAGCTATTTTTTTTGCCTCTCTTGCAAGCTTCGCTTCTTTTTCAGCTTTCTCAGCTAATTTTTTCTTTTCTATTTCAATTTCTTTTGCTTTTCTTACATCCTCTTCGATCTTTTGTTTATAGTTTTCATTAATTTGGGTATTATATTCTGTTGATTTTTCTAGATTGGTATTCATTTTATCTATTTGTGAATCTATACTAATAACCTTTACTGGTAAACTTTTTATCATACCTACATAAACACTAAATCTATCATTTAGGTCTACTTTTACATCCGCAAACTCTTTAGTGTATCTTTCAAATATACCCATCAAATTTATGATAGACTTGTATTTTGATACAAGTTGCTCTTTTTCATCAAATTCTTCTTTATGTACATCAAGTTTAATATCATTCCTTAATGATGAAAAATCATTGTTTATTAATTCTATATTTTCAGATAATGATTGATATTTATTTGTAGTATCAGTATGAAGTTTACTTACATTCTTAAGATATTTTTCTCCCTCGGTTGTATTTGTTGAGTTAGAAATCTCATTTAAACTTTTCGTATCTTTCTCTATTTTTTTTAGATTATTCTCTACCATAACTATATCAGCG
>MDTG01035509.1_pt1 | contig 16905 bp, 16 predicted proteins | sample 811421 | NCBI WGS metagenome assembly MDTG01 (sample SAMN05326645, study PRJNA326480) | marine metagenome | isolation source: seawater | place: Pacific Ocean: South East | collected 2011
AATACAAAACTTTTTTTGTGGGAATAGTTGTTTAAAAAGATACGCATTTACTATAAAGTGGTATATGTAATTACAACAAGGGGGTCCAATGAGACATTTAAAAATTCTATCTGTACTTCTACTTACAGGAATTATCACTGCATGCGGTGGTGGGACATCTGCTCCATCCGAGTACATGGTGAAAGTATATCCAATTGAAAATGATTTCGATCGTTTTGAAACTGTTGGTCCTGTGTCATCTCGCGATGCATGTGCAGCAAAGGCAATGGAAATGAAAGCAGCAGCTTACGAATGCCAGCCTAACTAAAATTTACGTTATTTTATTTCGTATTATTTAAAACCGCTAAAGTTAGATTTAGCGGTTTTTTTATTTATGGAAACCCTTAATAAAATCCTGTGCATGATTATACATTTTTAATGTCACTGGGCCTGCGTTTTTAGAGATTAATTTATCATTCAGTTGCGTTATCGGAACTACTGGATTTGTTGAGCTTGAACAAAATATCTCATCTGAGTGTAGTAATGCATCTTTCGATATATCAGATTCCTCAAAATCTAAGTTATATTTTCTTATTAGATCTGTTAAAAATTTTCTCGTGATACCAGGGAGTAATTTATTACTAAGTTGGGGAGTTTTAATTACATCATCTTTGACAATGAATACATTACTGGCTGATCCTTCAGTAAGAAACCCGTCCCTAATTAAAAGAGCCTCATAAGCATCATTAGAATTTGCTTTATTTTTAATCATCACATTTGCTAAGAGTGATGTTGATTTAATATTTGACTTAAGCCATCTATAATCTTCCTCTATTATCGCCTTCTTCCCTTCCTTGATTATTTCAAAGTTAAAAGGTTGATACGACTCTCCCATTACTAAAACAGTAGGTAAAATATCTTGCATATAAATATGATTTCTAAAATTATCTACACCCCTGGATACGTGTATGTAAATAAAGTGATTGGTATAGTCATTTAAATCAATAAGTGTATTAATAATTTTTTCAAAATCAGTTTCATCAATAATGCTTGAATCTATTTTTATTAATTCTAGACTTTTCTTCAAACGCAGAAAGTGATCTTCCATATAGAATATTTTTTTATTATGGATAGGAATCAATTCATAGACACCATCACCGAATAAAAAACCTCTGTCTAGAATAGACAATGACGCTTTATCTTTAAAAGGATATTCTCCATTTAAGTAAACAACTTCTGACTTTGACATTATAAATCCATTAAAAGCGAATCAAGAGTTCGCCTATATAAAGATCCCTGATTAATACTTTCGAGAGCAGATAGTTTATATGTTTTTATAATCTCACCATTTAATTTTATATTCATGAAGCCGATAGTTTCGCTCTTCTGAACTGGCGCTATCAGTTTTTTATCTATCACATATTCAAACTTTAAGTTTTTTTTCTGCCGTCTTGGAATTGTTATAACTGCATCATGATTCACACCAAACTTCAGCTCAGATTTTTCTCCTCCAAAAACTCTAGTCTCAGATATTGCCGTATCTTTTTTGAAAATATTGTGAGTCTCAAAAAATCTAAAACCATACTCTAACAATGTTCTGCTTGACTGTATTCTTATTTCTGGTGATGGCGCACCCATAACCACAGCAATTAATCTTCTCTGCCCTCTCTTAGCAGAACTAGCTAAACAATAGCCAGCTGCTTTTGTATAGCCAGTTTTTATTCCATCCACATTTTCATCTACAAAAAGTAGTTTGTTTCGTGAATACTGTTTTATCTCATTAAATGTAAATGATTTTGTAGAATATAATTTGTATAAATCAGGAAAATTAGATATCAATGATTTCGATAGAAGTGCAATATCATGTGCGGTTGTGTACAAACTATCATTTGGGAGACCGGTTGGATTCGTATAATTTGTATTATTTAAACCAATATTTCTGGCAACTTGATTCATATAGGTCGCAAAAGTTTTTACATCTCCTGAGATATGTTCCGCAAGTGCCACACTTGCATCGTTTCCTGATACGGTAATGACACCTTGTAATATATCTTTGAGTTGTATTTTCTTCCCTACTTCAATAAACATCTTTGATCCGCCAGTTTTCCATGCTTTTTTGCTTACCAATATTTCTTCATCTAGCGAAATATTCTTTTCTTTTAATTCTGTGAATGCAATATAAGCTGTCATAATCTTAGTGATGCTAGCAGGCGGCAAAGTCAAATCCTCGTTTGAGGATGCTAATATCATGCCACTGTCATAATCCATCAAAACATATGATTTGACATTTACTTTTGGGGCAGGCGGAATAGGAGATGCATTAACAGATGCTATGAATATGATACTAATGAAAAAAGATAATACTTTGTTAATCATATGGATATATTAACACAACACCCTATTGTGATTGAATTTTTATTTCTTCAGCTAGGGTATACACTGCAAGCGCATATAATCTACTTCTATTATATCTAGTAATGGTATAAAAATTATTATGCCCTAAGCTATAAACAACATCGCTTCCTTCGATTCTTTTAATAATAGATAATTTTTCATTTGGATTAATTTTATTTGGAGCCTTGATGTTTAAATCTAAAAAATCTTTATAAATAGTATGTGGTTTGTATGTTTTTTGAGAGATTTTTTCTAACCTTGAATTGCTAATTTCTAAATCAGTTAAAATTACGCCGTTCCTAGACCAGCCATTACGTCTAAGGTAATTTGCGACACTGCCGATAACATCGGCATTAGAATTCCATAAATCAGCATAATTATCTCCATCAAAATCAACTGCATAATTCCTGTATGAACTAGATATAAATTGAGGTTTACCAAGTGCTCCTGCGTATGAGCCCTTAATCAATGATGGATTCAAGTTATTTTCTCGACATAATAATAAAAAATTTTCTAGCTCTGATTTATAAAATTTATATCTTCTGCCTTTATTTGGGCCTAAAGCTAAAGATGCAAGAGTATCAAATGTCTTAAATCTACCTAAATTCTTTCCATACCTAGTTTCTATTCCTATTATCGCTGTAATTATTTCTTCAGGAACACCATATTCTTCATATGCTTTTTTTAGAATATTCGAATTTTCTTGCATAAAGATTCTTCCGCTTTTAATGTTATTATCATTAACAAATAATTTTTTGTAATTTAGACAATTTTTTTCTTTTAAATTGCAGCCATTCCAAGTAAGTCTTCTCTCTGGTGCTTTTTTAAAAAATTTTTTTAATTTTTTTTCCTCTTTGATATCGTTAAACAGTGCTCTTAATTCATCTTTGTTGAAATTATATTTTTCATACATATGGTTTATGAAATTATTAACTTCGTTCGAATTGTATGCAGTACTTGCAAAAGTACTTGTAGACAGAATGATAAGTAACATTGTAAGTAATATTTTCATCACTTTCTCATTAACCTTTGATGAGATTTTATTGACATTATTATGCCAAGTGCAGCAAATACAGTTAACATAGAAGTTCCTCCATAGCTCATAAATGGTAATGGCGCGCCTACTATTGGTAGAATTCCAATGACCATGCCAATATTTACAAGCACATATAAAAATATCGTCAGTATTAATGTTCCTGACAATATTCTTGAAAAATTGTCTGTAGCTTTTATAGATATACTCATCCCTCTAAAGATTGTGAGTACATAAAGAGTAATTAATAATAGTATTCCCATGAAGCCAAATTCTTCTCCATACGCAGAAAAAATAAAATCAGTATGGTTCTCTGGTAAAAAATCTAGTTTGGATTGTGTCCCATTCATGTAACCTTTTCCAAATAGCCCTCCTGAACCCAAAGCAATTTTTGATTGAGCGAGATGGTATCCTGACCCGAGTACATCTTGGTCTGGACTAAAAAAAGAGAGGACTCTTGATTTTTGGTAGTCATACATATACGACCATAACAAAGGGATAGCTCCAATTACTACACCTGTGCCCAAGATAATATGGGCTAGTTTAACTCCGGCTAAAAGAATTGCTATCACACCAGAACTAGTGATCAGTATGGCTGTACCGAGATCAGGTTGTTTAGCAATTAAAATAGCTGGGATGAGTATAATGAGTACGGCAATAACAAGGTTTTTAAATTTTGGAGGCAATCCTTTGTCTGAGTAAAATGATGCAATCATAAGAGGTACGAATATTTTCATGAGTTCAGATGGCTGGAACCTTATAAAATATAAATCTAACCACCTGTCAGCTGACTTTCCTACTCCAAAGAAAATTGTTAGTACCAACAAAAAAATACCAAAAGTATAAAGAGCAGGTGAAAATAAACGAAAATTATCAGGATGTATTTGAGCTAACAATATCATCGCGATAAGACCAATAGAGATTCTAACTATTTGCTTAAAAACCAGACCGGTATCACCTCCTGAGACACTAAATAATGTCGCAAGTCCTAAAAAAACTATTATCATAACCAGGATGAATAATTTTACATCAATTTTAAAAAGTGATGATAAACCGTCAAATTCTGTTCTTGCATAACTCATTTCAATGCCACCTGTTTTTTAATATTTTTAAAATAATAATCAATTATATTCCTTGCTATTGGAGCTGCGACGGCTGATCCACTACCGCCATTATCAATTATAACTGCTACGACTATTTCTGGTCTTTCGAATGGAGCAAAGCTTATGAATAAGGCATGGTCTTGTAAAGATTCTTTCCAGTTTTTCCTTTGTCTAAATTATAAACCTGAGCAGTACCTGTCTTACCAGCATATTCTATTCCATCAATTTTCTTTATATGAGATGCTGTTCCAACTTTTCTATCATAAATAACTCTCCACATAGATTCATTGATGATATGTAAACTGTCCATATCAATATTAATTGAATTTTTATTATTTTCGTAATTATATTTTGTAACTTTTTTATCTTTCACATTAGAACTTTTCAGAAATAAATGAGGAGTTATGCTATCGCCACCACTTGCTAATAATGATGTAGCATTTGCAAGTTGAAGAGGAGTAGCTAAAAAATATCCTTGGCCAATTCCAATATTTAATGTCTCTCCTGGATACCAAGGGGTCTGTCTAGAATTATTTTTCCATTCTCTTGAGGGAAGTAAACCCGATTGCTCTCCATACAAGTCAATGAATGTTCTTTGCCCAAAACCAAATTTAGCAAGCTTATCATGTATATAGTCAATCCCTGATATTTTTGCCAGATGGTAAAAGAATACATCGCATGAACTTGCAATTGCTGATGACATATTTACATCTTGATGCCCATCTCTCTTCCAACATCTAAAGGGTCTTTTATAATTTTTTAGTTTATAGGCTCCCGAACAACCAATGAATTTTTCTTTATCTATAATATTATCCTCTAAAGCGACTATCCCAAAGAACGGTTTTATTGTTGATCCAGGCGGATACTGTCCTATAAGCGCTCTATTGAACAAGGGTTTAGATTTATCATTAATAAGTTTTTTATAGTCTTTTGAGGATATCCCTCTGGCAAACAAATTAATATCGTAACCAGGATGACTGACAAAACTCAGAATGTCTCCGTTATATGGATCCATGACAATTACAGACCCTTTTTTGCCCTCTAGTAATTCATATGAGTATTTTTGTAGTTCAATATCTATAGTCAAGTAAATATCGCTGCCTCTGAATGCGGGTTTTTTTTCTAAGACTCTTATAATTTCATTATTAGCATTTGTCTCTAACTTTTCATAACCTGGAGTTCCCGATAAAAGATTTTGATAAAATCGTTCTATACCAATTTTTCCTACATGAGTCATGCCATCTTTAATCTCCACTACAGACTCAAAGTCAGCTTCTGATAACTTACCTGTATAGCCTATAAGATGCGAGGTCTCTTCAGGATATACATATCGGCGATTAGAATTAATAATAAGTTCCATTTCTGGGAGAAGGTACTGATCTACAGCTAACTTGGTAAATTCCTCTATTGTCGTGTCTTTCTTTAATGTTATTTCTTTCAGTTTCTTATTCTTAAATTGGCTTATGAGGTCTCTTTTCTTATCTTCATCAAAATTAAACACTTTTAACGCATTAGAAACAAAAGATTCTCTTGATGAGATGTTCTCTTTTTTTGCAATTATATCGAAAGTATCAAAACTTTCGGCAAGAACCTCGCCATTTCTGTCTAGTATTTTTCCTCTAATTGGCTCTATTGGCCTTACCCGAATACGATTATCATCCGCCTTTGTTACATAAATATTGTGATTTGTTATCTGTATTGTGTATATGTGATCAAGATAAAATAGCGAAACAAAGAAAACGATAATTATTGCAATTATTGCCCTAATCTTATGAGATGCCCTATCTTGCACAGGATCATTTATTTCTTCCCAACTAGTTTTCTCTTCAAACCTTTGCTTTTTTCTGGTAGTCTCTTTGCGATGCATACTTGCCATATTTGTATTATAGGTAAGAATATAAAAAAGAAAAAATAAAAATAAAAAAAGGATGAATAATATGGACATAATACCGATAATATTTGGTTTCTTAGGCTTACTAGCAGCATATCTTCTCTATTTAACAGTTAAGAAATACCCCGCTGGAGAGAAAAAATTGACGGATATTTCAGATGAGATTCATCTTGGAGCCATGGCTTTCATGAAAAAGGAGTACTCAATATTATTTGTATTTTCTTTAATTTTAGTCTTTGGAATATATATAGGTCTTGGTCCAAGTAGCACAGTAGCATTCATCGTTGGCGCGTTAAGCTCTTCAATTACAGGTTTTATAGGTATGTACACTGCTACCAAAGCCAACGTTAGGACAGCTACAGCAGCACAAGATCAAGGAGTTAAAGATAGCTTATCTGTAGCATTTTTTGGTGGATCAATAATGGGCCTTACAGTTGCTGCCATGGGATTACTAGGGCTAGGTATATTATATATTCTCTACGGCTCTGATCCGGAGACTGCCTCAACCATCCATGGTTTTGGCATGGGTGCTTCTGTCGTAGCATTATTCTCAAGAGTAGGCGGAGGAATCTTCACTAAATCTGCTGATGTTGGAGCGGATCTTGTTGGTAAAGTTGAACAAAATATACCAGAGGATGATCCTAGGAATCCTGGTGTTATAGCAGATAATGTTGGAGATAATGTTGGTGACGTAGCAGGGATGGGCTCAGATATTTTCGAATCTTACTGTGGAGCAATAATCGCAACAATTGCTATCGCTTCTACAATGTTGAAAGATGATTTAGTCGGATTAGGAGCAAAAGAGAATCTTATGTTCTTACCTCTATCGCTTGCATCATTAGGATTAATCTGTTCAATAGTTGGAATATTGATAATTAAAGCTCTAGCTAGCAGAAAAGGAAGTGATGAAACAAACATAGCAAACTCCCTTCGAGGTGGAACTTTCGCTGCAGCTATCTCATTTATTGTTCTAGCGTACTTTGTAATTAGTATTATAGGTGTGAGTTCAAATGCTTGGTATGCCGTGCTCTCAGGAACAATTGGAGGAATAATTATTGGTCTTGTAACAGAATATTATACTGGAGGTAAACCTGTGAGAAAGATAGCCGAACAAGGAAAAACTGGCTCAGCAACAGTCATAACAACAGGATTATCAATTGGACTACAATCAGTTGTAATCCCAATACTTACATTAGTAGTCATAATATTTCTATCTAACTATTTTGCTGGGCTTTATGGAGTTGGTATTGCAGCTGTAGGAATGTTAGCTACAGTCGGGATTACAATGGCTATAGATGCTTACGGTCCAATAGCAGACAATGCAGGTGGTATTGCGGAAATGGGTGGACTTGGAGAGGAAACAAGAAAAATTACCGACAGCCTTGATGAGGTTGGAAACACAACTGCAGCCATAGGTAAAGGCTTTGCGATTGGTGCTGCAGCTTTAGCTGCGTTGGCAATCATAACTGCTTTTGTTCAGGAAGTTAATCACAGTCGTGAAGTTGAAATAGAGTTACTTCTTACAGATACAAATGTATTAATAGGGTTATTTATAGGTGGAATGATTCCATTTCTTGTTAGTTCTCTAACAATCACTGCGGTTGGTGATGCTGCTTATGACATGATCAACGAAATAAGAAGACAATTTAGAGAAATCCCAGGTCTGATGGAGGGAACCGCAAAACCAGACAATCAGAAGTGTGTAGAAATTGCAACAGAAGCGGCACTTAAAAAAATGGTAGTCCCTGGAGCGATCGCTGTTTTTGCGCCAGTTTTTGTTGGCCTTGTCTTTGGACCAGAAATGCTGGGAGGACTTCTTGGCGGAGGCCTAGTAAGCTGTATTTTACTCGCATTAACAATGTCAAATGCAGGTGGTGCTTGGGACAATGCTAAAAAATTTGTTGAAAAGGGTAATCATGGCGGCAAAGGATCTGATGCACACAAAGCCGCAGTTGTTGGAGATACTGTTGGCGATCCACTAAAAGATACCTCAGGTCCATCAATGAATATATTAATTAATGTTATGGCAATAGTTAGTCTCGTAATAGCTCCATTGTTATAACTTTTTAAAAGAGGGGGTAGCATGAATATATTATTTTTGGGAGCGCCAGGCTCAGGGAAAGGCACACAATCTAAAAAGGTTGAAGATGAATTTAATATTCCTCAAATATCTACTGGGGATTTATTAAGAGCAGAAACTTCGTCCGGTTCCTCAATGGGAGAAGAGCTTAAAAAAATAATGTCGTCAGGTCAATTCGTAAGTGATGATATTGTTTTGGAGTTAGTATCGAAAAAAATTAAATCTAAAGATTGTGAAAAAGGGTTCATACTCGATGGCTTTCCGAGAAATTTAGCTCAAGCCTCAAGTCTTGATAGCTTATTAAATAAAATTAATGTATCTATCGAATATGTTTTTCTAATCGATGTACCAACAGACCTTATTATAAAGAGGTGCGTGGGTAGGATCACATGCGATACATGTGGAAAAATTGAAAATGAGTATTTTTCAGATTTTCGAGAAGGAGACAAATGTGGTGATGGTGTTTTTGTAAAAAGGGTAGATGATAACGAAGAAACGGTGAGTAATAGATTGAGAGTATATGCAGAACAGACAGAGCCTATAATTGAATTCTACAGAGAAAAAGGAATATTACATAGGATAGTTGGTGGAGAGGACGGTCCAGATAGACTAACTAACGAAATACTCTCAATTATAAATAGTTGATTATTTTTATCATGTCATTAGAAGATGTTATAATTCACTTCGATGAGATTACTTAATCACTTAAAAAAATCATTTATAATTCTAATTGCATTTATATCTGCAGATGCTTATGCTGGCGTATTTGATTTTGTAGATGATATATCCAGTAGTGTGAAGGATGCCTTAAGTACCAAAGATATTAAACCCTATATTATTCCTCTCGAACAGGGAAGGTTAATTGATGATAAAAACTTTGAAAAACTAGATCTTGGATTATCAAAACAACAAGTAGAATATCTTCTCGGTAGCCCTTCAGTAACTAGTCCATTTAGAGACAGTCAATGGGATTATCTTTACTATAATAATAAAGATCAAAAGGAATTAAAGAATATCACCGTAGTTTTTAAGAACGAGAGAGTTTTTGAAATTCGTGTAAATAAGAAAACTTATAAAAAACTTGGGTTAGAAGATACTGATCAACAAGTATTAAAATATGCTCCCCTAGAGAGTAGCTCTGCTAGTAAGACTGAAAGTAATGAGAAGAAGCCAATAATTATAGCATTAGATAATTATGAGATAATAAATGAGGATATTGATGTATGTCAAATTAATGAGTTTGAGGTATTTGATGATGTTAAGACCTTGGTCAACGCAGATGAGTCTAGCTTAGAAATAAGAGCAGACAATCAAAATCAAACTGACGAATTGTTCACTGCTAAAGGAAATGCAGAAGCAGAAAGAGTAAATGATTTGCTAAAAGCAAATACGATAGTCTATAACACTGATACAAAGGATCTAATAGCTTCTGATGAAGTGGAATATTTTAATAAAGAAATTACTGTGTATTCAAAGAATGCTGACTATAAAAATGATGTAGACGAAATAAATTTTTCTAAGGCAAAATATTATTTTGCTAATAAAGATGGCTCTGGAAGATCAGAAGAGATCTTCGTAAAAGATAATAAGGATGTTGTTTTGATAGATGGTACATATACATCATGTAGACTGGATGATCCTGACTGGGAGCTCACATCAACATCAACTGTCCTATACAATGAATCAGATAGAGGTCACTCTTATAACATGTTTCTAAAGTATAAAAATGTGCCTATTTTTTATACACCATTTATAAGCTATCCTTTATCGGATAAAAGACAATCAGGGCTTTTAACTCCCTCTTTTGGTACAAGCGGTGATAGTGGAGCTACATATTCAATTCCATATTACTTTAATCTTGCTGAAAATTATGATGCAACATTGAAGATTACATCGTTGAGTCAGAGGGGCGTATTATTTGATAATGAATTCAGATATCTAGGTAAAAATTCCTCATCCTTATTTAATTTTTCTTATCTTGATAATGATGATAAGTTTGGAAAGGATAGATATCTATATTCCCTAAATGATAGTCGTAATTTGCTTAATGATATCAATTTATCTAAATTAAGCTCAACAGGGTTGTCAGTCAATAGCCAGGTCTCCTATGAAAGAGTTTCTGATTTAAAATACTTTGATGACTTTGGTAGCTCATTGAGTACTGTTAGTCAATCAAGTGTAAAAAGAGAAATACGTTTATATGGTGAGAAGCTTACGAAAAATGGAGTAATTGATTACGAATTATCATCCCTAGCATATCAACCTTCGCAGTCAGGGGTAGCAGAGCAATATCAGACTTTGCCTTCACTAAAAATAAACTATGCCAATTCTATATCAGACAGTTCGTATCAATATAATTTAAAAACAAGTATTGATGAGTTCAGGCACAAAGATAACTCTAAAACAGAGGGTACCAGATATTTATTTTATCCAAGTGTCAAAATGCCATTACAAACAGAAAGCTGGGAAATAACGCCTAAAATTGGTATTAGGCATATAGACTATAATTTAAGTAATAATTCTCTCAGAAAACAATCAAAGACAACTCCAATAGTTAGCTTGAGAGGCAAGATTTTTCTTGAAAAAATGTTAGGTAACAAATTATATACGCTTGAGCCAGAAGCATATTTATTATACGTACCTGTTGGTAATCAAGATAATAATCCTATCTTTGATAGCGGGCTTAAAGAATTTAAATATTCTCTCTTTTCAGAAAACAGATTTTATGGGGAAGACAGATTAAATGATTCGAAACAAATGACTCTAGCTCTGACACATCGAATAATTGATGATCAAACGGGCGACGAGATGTTCAGCGGAACTCTGGGACAAATAATATACTTTGATGACAGAGATGTACACCTCACTTCAGGTACTAAACACCATTCAGATGCATCTAATATTATTGGCTTAATCAATTCAAAAATTAGTGACTATGGAGCATTGTCTATAGGTACTGTTTTTAATCCACACAAAGGTCATGGAATGAGAAGTACTGTAAGGTATCGATATGACGCAAGTACTGAATCAAAAAATAAATTATTCAACTTCGATTACAGATTTACACGAGGTAATGAGGAAGAAATCGATTTATCCGGAGTCTACTCATTCAATAATTCATTTTCAGTAATTGGGAAACATAATTATTCTTTCTCTAATGATAGAAGCAATATAGAAAATGTACCTGATACGATGTTTGGAGTAGAATTTGATAGTTGTTGTTATGCATTTAAAATAGTTTCGAGAAAGTATTGGACTGGATCCAAAAATGATAACATAATTTATTTTGAGTTCTTACCAAAAGGACTAACAACAACAAATAATGAAGTTTCAACAGTATTGAGAAATGGTGTTCCAGGGTATATAGATAAAGTAGATTATGATTAGAAAGTATCTTTTTTTTATTTTTATTTTCCTAGCTATTGATAATTTGTCATATGCCTTAGAAGATAAAGTAGTCGCTATTGTAAATAATCATGTAGTCCTTCAGTCTGATGTAAACAAAAAAGTATCTACAATAGAAACAGGTAATCTTAGTAAGTTACAATCTACAAAGTTAAGAAATGATATTTTAGATACACTTATTGAAGAATCTTTATTAGAGCAAGCTGCTGCTAGATATGGAATTATCGTATCTGATATAGACTTACAGAATCATGTCCAAAGAATAGCTGAACAGCAAAATATAACAGTGCTTCAGCTCAAAGAGATAGTCGAGTCAGATAACATTTCATATCCTCAATATCTAGATAACTTAAGAAGAAAAATAAGTATTCAAGAACTCTTTAGAACACAGTTCACTAATAGGGCTTATGTATCAGAAGAGGAAATACAGAGTTATATAAAAAATAATGATTTACTAAAAAACGTTGGTAGCAAAATGGATATAAGAGAATACTTAATTGAGGATGAGTCAAACTCTATTAAATTTAATAAGGCGAATATATTTTTTGAGAGTATTAAAAAGTCCGGTCTAGAAGAATCAAAAATTAAGTATCCTGATTTTAATATAAAGACGTCTGATTTAAAAAATATCACGATGAACGATATACCGGATATCTATCGAAGTAACCTTCAAATTCTGGATAATAAAAATTTTAGTAAGATATTTAAAACTGGAAGGGGTTATGTTTTTCTTGAGGTTTTAAAAAGTAATATACTTGTAACTGAGTACAAGGTTAGCCATATTCTGCTTAAGACTAATCCGATGGAGAATATTAAGGCAATCAAAAAAAAGCTTTATCAAATTAAAACAGATTCATTAGAAAATAGTAATTTTGATAAACATGCTAGACAAGTTTCACTAGATAAGGCCTCAGCAATAAAAGGAGGGTCTCTTGGATGGTTGACTGAAGATAAAGTTGTGGGTCCTTTCAGCAGAATGATGAAACAGACTGCCGCTGGTCAAATAAGCGAACCTTTTAAAACTAAGTTTGGTTGGCACATACTTTATCTTGAAGATAAAAGAATAAAAAACGTAACTGATACAATTCTCAGAAACCAAGCAATATCAATTCTAAAAGAAAGAAAAGTTGAAGTAGCCAAAAAAGAATGGTTGTCAAAATTAAAAGATCAAGCTTATATAGAAATAGTTAGATGAATAATAAGATAGCTATCTCACTAGGTGATCCCGGTGGCATTGGACCTGATATTTGTGTAATGATGGCAGAAAATTTTCTCAAAAAATATCATATAGTAGTAACAGATCCTGAATTATTAATTGCTAGCTCAAAGAAGTTAAAAACTAAAATAAGAATTAATGAATTAGAAGATATAAACAGCAAAACTATAAGTGGTAACTCAGTAATAAATGTACTTCCTATAAAATTAAATGTAAAAAATAAACCTGGATATATGAATCCAGAAAATGCCTCTTTTGTCATAAAAGTTATTGAAACAGCTGCACGTGGTTGTTTATCAAATAATTTTGACGCAATGGTTACAGGCCCAATTTCTAAATCGATTCTTAACGATGGCGGATTCAATGTTACCGGACACACAGAACTATTAGCTAAATTATGTAACTCACAATCTATAATGATGTTGATGAACGATAAAATGAAGGTTACGCTTCAAACAATTCATATTCCTTTAGAGAAAGTCTCTAGTGAAATAACTAAGTCTAAAATAATAGATAAAATTAAATTAATAAATAAAGAACTTGTGAAAAAGTTTGGTATAAAAAAACCAAAAATTCTTATGTGTGGTCTCAATCCTCATGCAGGGGAGGATGGCTTCTTGGGTAAACAAGAAATAAAAATTATCAAACCAGCGATAGAAACTCTAAAGTCTATGAATATCAAAGTTGATGGTCCTGTGCCTGCTGATACGGCTTTTATAGGTAAATATATTAGAGAATATGATGTGATACATACGATGTATCATGACCAAGGCCTTCCAGTCATTAAGTATGATGACTTTAGTAAGACGACAAACGTGACATTAGGATTACCAATTATTAGAGTATCAGTTGACCATGGTACTGCTACAGATCTTGTAGGAAAAGGAACAGTCAACATATCAAGCTTTGTCCAAGCTTTAAAAGTAGCCAGAGATATTTCAAAAAGTGCGTCTTAAGAAGCAATTAGGACAAAATTTTCTTGTTGACAAGAATATTATAAAAAAAATAATTAAATTTATAAAACCCAATAAAACCGATAGTATGGTAGAGATTGGCCCTGGGGATGGAGCCTTAACAAAGTATATTTGTTCAGAGGTGGATAATTTGATGATTATCGAAAAAGATCCTAATTTAATTGATAGATTAAATTTACTTGTAAGTAATTATGAAAATACAAGAATTCATAATACTGATGTACTTAAGTTTAACTTTTCATCCATCGCATCGGAAATGAGGATAATTGGTAATCTTCCCTATAATATCTCAACAGAAATTATTTTTAAGTTATGTAAAATACAAAACATCATAGATATGCATTTTATGCTGCAGAAAGAGGTAGTGGATAGAATAATTTCTAGACCTAATAATAAAGTTTATGGAAGGCTAAGCGTGATGGCCCAAACATATTTTAATATAAAAAAACTATTTGATGTCTCTGAAAATGTATTCATACCGAGACCTAAAGTGAAATCATCCTTTATCAATCTTATTCCAAAAAAAAATATTTTTGATGACAGAAAACATGAAATATGTTTTTCTAATATAGTGAGAAGTGCCTTTGAAGAAAGGAGAAAAATGATCCGAAGTTCTCTTAACGAATATTTATCAGATGAAGATTTTGACAATATTAAAATTGATCCTAAGTCTAGAGCAGAAAATCTGACTGTTGACGATTACCTATTAATAAGTAGAAATGTTAAAAAAATATAGCGCATATCTGTTTCTCTTCATTATGGTCTACTTTTACTATAACTTTTTTGGTTGGTATTTAAGCGATGAACAACTTCAAATTGAGAATGCATTTGAAAAGGGAATTACAGCTTTCCTTGCAGGGATAGTATTTATTTTGTATGTACACCTAGCATACTTTCCAAAACTATTATCAACTCCTCTTATACCTACCTTCCCTCCACTTATTATGTTATTTTCACTCAATGTGGGTTTGGGCCTAGGAGTTACCAATCTTTATGTTTTGCAGATTTACCAACTTCCCAGTTTTCTAAATCCTCTAAGATCAGTAGAGTTAGGCTTTATTTTTATAATGATTTCATTTATTTTGATTTATCTTTCTGTGGGCAAATTTAGAAATCATGACGAGGATCCTAATCCTACTACTGAAACTTATGGCCTCATAACAACAGGTGTTTTTAATTATGTAAGAAATCCAATGTATTTGTCATTAATTTTATTTCAATTTGGATGTGGTCTAGCTTTAAGCTTTCTGCATATTAGTTTAATGTCTCTTGCTACAGGAATCTTATTACATTTTTTTGTAGTTTTAAGGGAAGAAAAATATTTACAGATGAAGTTTGGATTAAAGTATGATACCTATGTAGATAAATCGAGAAGGTGGATATGAAGTTGCTAATGTTTGTGATGCTCATGATCATGACTATGAGCACTATCTTGTCTTAGATCAACAACGTTAAACTTAAGCATAAATCTTCTCTCATTAGCATCTTGTGCAATCATTAGGACTTGTTCACCAACTTTTACTTGTCTTCTAGGACCGATTAACATTAAGTGTGTCCCGCCTGGTTTCAATTCTATACTTGAATTAGCTGGTACAAGGATTTTTGAAACCTGTTTCATTTTCGAAGTTCCAGATTTATTTTCTGTAATATGCATCTCAACGCTGTCATATACAGGACTAGTGAAATTATGAAACTCAACGTCTTTATCTGATGAATTTGTAAATTTTACAAAACCTGCATTAACTGCAGCGTTTGCTGGGGCAAGAGGTATTATTGCTCCTATGATTTCTATTTCGCCCTGTGTATCTCTGCTAGGGTCAATACCGCTCATAAATGCCAGAGATGCCGTACTAATTATCAGTGTAAGAAATAACGTGAAAAATTTCATTGTCGGAAATTATTACATATAATGATGAATATTTCACTTGATATTTAATATATAAAATATATTTTGAAAACATGGATAAGAAGCTTTTAGATATTTTAGTATGCCCTGAATCAGGAGGGGCATTATACTATGACGAAAAAAATAATGAACTTGTATGCAAGGAATCAAAATTAGCATATCCTATTCAAGATGGAATACCAGTGATGTTGGTAGAAAAAGCAAGAAAAATCAATTAGAGGAAGTGTTATGGCAAATGGTAAAGTTAATACAAAAGCAAAGGATATGAAAGTCGAATGTACGAATTCAAAAATAAAAAATCTTCATGATTTGCTGGATAAAAAGTTGATACTGTACTTCTACCCAAAAGATATGACGCCTGGATGTACAACTGAAAGTATAGAATTTAATGATAGTCTTTCAAAAATAAAGAAACTCAAAGCTCATGTAGTCGGAGTTTCGAGAGATAAGATAACATCTCATGAAAAGTTTATCGATAAACACAAATTTAAGTTCCCCCTAATATCTGACACTGAAGAAAAACTATGCAAGAGCTTCGATGTCATTAAAGAAAAGAGTTTGTATGGAAGAAAATATATGGGTGTTGACAGATCAACGTTTATTATTGATGAAGATAGTAAAATACTTCATGTATGGAGAGGGGTAAAAGTTAAAGGTCATGTAGAAGAGGTACTGAGTGTACTGAAGGATTTATCATGAAATTAGTAGCATTTTTATTATTTGTAATGATATTACTTACACTTATAAATGGGCTTGTATTTATGAAAAAGCTCATAGCTCTACAAAAAGAGAATAATGATTTGTTGAAGAAGCTTTTAGAAAACAAACCTAACAAAGAAAAAGATGATAATGGTCCAATGCCGCATACTGAATTAGAGAAATATAAAACGCAATTTATGAAAAATCCATATCAACCCCCCAAAT
>MDTG01139601.1_pt1 | contig 16905 bp, 10 predicted proteins | sample 811421 | NCBI WGS metagenome assembly MDTG01 (sample SAMN05326645, study PRJNA326480) | marine metagenome | isolation source: seawater | place: Pacific Ocean: South East | collected 2011
AAAAACGGAACGACCCCTTCTGCGTTCCGCTTCTTTACCGTCGAAGGGTGTTCCTTTTTTCGACCACCCTTTTGGTCTCGTCGTTCGACCGATGATATTATGATGATGGTAAAAGGCGTTCGCGTTTTCTCGAATTCGAATCCCTTTTTGTCTTCGAATAATGAATGATGTTTTCGATCCAATTTTTCCAATTCAAAAGAAGAAAAAGACATCACATAAAAAAAGGATTCCCACAGCCGGACGAAAACTCGACGAAAGAAGAAGGAAAACATCATGGGAGGAAGAACAGTCGTCTCCACGACGCTCGCGTACACCGGGGGGTACATATTCCTCGTCTTGCTGGCGGTGTGCTTAGCCACGGGTGCGTCTTTGTCGTCTTTGTCTTTCTTTCTGTGTTCTTAAAATCTTTGTGTAACGACGACGACGACGACGAGGACTTTTCGACGATTCGAAAGGCAACTGACGATGTCAACGAACGCACTCTTTTCTCTCGCCCACACGTTTCAATCGGGGCACGCACCACGCACGTTTTATTATAGGTCTGTATTACCTCGCCGAAATGGTCGAAGAGTACACGCGATTCGCGAAAAAATTCCTCCAAAACGCGATCAAAATCACCATCGGCATTCACGCGCTCTTATTTTTCGTGGACGGGTTACCATTTACCGCGTGTCTCGTGGGCGGCGCGTCGCAAATTGCATACTCTCGATTGTTGAAAAGGTATCCATTCATTGAAGTACAAACGGTTGAATTCGCGGCTTCAGTCGCGATGCTCATCTTAACTCACGTGTATTGGATGCGATACTTTCGCGAGGAAAGATATTCGACCGAATACGCCATGGGATTTTTCTTGTGCACGACGTGGTTGGTGCCGTTTGGGTTTTTCATTTCCTTGGCGGCAAACGAAAGCGTGTTACCAGGAAGCACGAGTGGAATTGCGGGTGGTCCCGGAGCGGCAACAGGGGGTATTGGTGGGAATGGCGTGTACGGTCCGGGATCGACGGGGAATAGCAGAGAGAAGAAAAGGAACAACGTTGTCTTGCAAATTCTAGACTGGGTGAAGATGAAGTGGGAGATGTTGGTTCGAGTGGTCTTTCCTAGAGGTGTGCAAGCGTCGTATAAGAGCGGATTGCACACGTACTGATAATGTACAAATTCTCTATGTATAAAGCGGCGCGAAGAATCCATACATTTGAACGACTCGAGAATATAGAGTTGTATTAGTGTTGTACAATTTAAATACTACTAAAAGTGAATAGACAAACTACAGAAAAAAGGACAGAATTAAACGACCATCGCATCCTCTTCGTTTCCTGTTTGAGGAGGAGCAATCGTCGTTGAAGTATTCAACAGCTTCGCGTTGATCTGTCTCAACGCCTCCAAACTCCCGCCTTTCACGAAACAATTTCGCATCGCCTCTCGCGCCGCACTCACCGCATCTCTTCTCATTTCATCTTTACTATTCATCGCATCGCTACTGTTCAAAAAAGCACCAGTCTCTGCGATTCTCTCCGCTTGATGTAGCAACGGCTGTAATCTCTTCGCCGTCTCCACGACGGATCGACACGCTTTGGCGCCTTCCCACGCGTTCTCGTTCTTCTCTCTCAAAGCTACCTCGGGAACTTCCCCTAACTTTTTCGTCAAGTCTCCGTGCATTTCAATCTCCTTCGTCAACCCTGTCAACTCCGATTTACTTCGCATCGTCACTGCTCTCGATTTTGCGATTCGTCTTCTCAAGTTTTCCAGCCGTTCGTCCAACGCGTCCTCTTCCTCCACCGAACACGTCGGTAAGCGTTCCACCGTGTGCATCGTTTTCTCGCTAAAATCCGAAGGCAGCTTCACAATCTCGTGTGGAACCGTGAAACATCGTCTCGACGCTCTGGAGCTAAATTGAGAAAAATGTTTCGAAATGTTTCGTTGCGCGTGTTGATAGAGCGCGTCGAGGCCTTTTTGAATCCTCTCGTGGTGCGCGCGATTCCCTAAAGGGCCTTCCATCATTTGCGTTCGAATGCACTGTTCCAGAGTATCGAACCCATCCGCCGCGTACGTTTCCACCTGCACCCCCCAACGGCGGCAAAGAAAAAAAGAAAGCGAGAGAAAAGGGTCGTCGTCGTCGTCAGTTTCGGGTCGTCGTCGTCGTCGTCGCCCACCACCTCAACCTCTCTCTTCACGAAAGAGGAGGTATGGCATAAAAGCTATACACGCGACCAAAATTGGAAAGAAAAATTCAAATTTGCATTTGTTTTCCCCCCCAATAAACGTTTATTTAAAAATCTCATCACACACACGCACCGCATTCAGCACGTCGTCCAGGACGTCTTTCGACCGTAACTTTTCCGCTTTCACGTTCTCCGGGTTGAGCGCGTCGTCTTTCGTCCGAAGCGGCCTCTTCTCTTCTTTGTCTTCTTCTTTGTCTTCTTCTTCTTCCATATCGATTTTAAACACCACAAAAAGTGTTGTTGTTGCGTGTCTTCTTTGTAGCGTTTTTGGTCAGATCGTCTCTTTTTTGCCTTCTTTTTTTTACGTCGTGTGTCTCTCTGTGTATCGTTTAGGGTATTCAAATTTAGGGTTTTTTTGGAAGACAAAGGACACACTTTGGATTGGTTTCAGTTTTTGATGTAACTGTAATTATACTACTACCACACGATGGCGGCGAAACGAGGACCGCCGGCGGAGGCGGAAGAGAAGGCCACCACCACCACCAGGACGACGACGACGACTTTGACAAAACGACGACGGAAAATAACGACGACGAGTAAGACGACGGCAAAAGAAGAAGAAGAAGAAGAAGAAGATGCGCAGCAACAACACCAACACCAACAACAACGACGGCAAAAAAAGAAGAGGGACGTGTCCGTTTTGATGCCGATTCGTAACGCGAGACCGCACCTGTCGTCGGCCGTGTTGAGTTTACTCTCTCAAGTCGAGTGCACGCTGGAACTGGTCTTCGTGGACGACGCGAGCACGGATGGGAGCTACGAAACGATGTGCGAATTTAAACGAGCGTACGAACGTTTGGATAAAGGAGAAGGAGGCGACGAGGAGACGTGCGTCGGACGCTGGAAGGAAGACGACGAAGTCAATCCAATCGAAGCAGATGCGCGACTCAGAGACGAGTTGGAGACGAACGGGTGCGAGTCGATGGTGCGAAAATATTGCAAAGGCGGGAGGCACGCGGTCATCGTGAAGAAATTAGAAAGAAAGGAAGAGTTACGGTCGGGGCAAGGATTGGCGTTGAATGTCGCGTATGCCTTATCTACGTGCGAGTACGTGGCTGAAATGGAAGCGGACGATATACGGCCGCAAAATTGCTTCTCAAAGTTATTGGCGGCGTTGAAGGCGAACGCGAGTTTAGACGCGGCGTTTAGTAAGATTGCGTTGATTGGCGATTTACCTTCGAATGATGCACAGGAAGGATGGGTCGGGATGAAACGTTTTGAAGAATGGCAAAATTCATTGGAAACCGGAGAAGATATGAGGAATGGGCGGTTTCTTGAGATTCCAGCGATGCGAGCGAGCGGGTGTTATCGGAGATCATTTTTAGAGGAGAAATTGAATTTAGTAGCGCAAAAAGAGCGAGAGAAAAAAGACGCCCGAATATACGAAGATTTGTGGATGAAAGGAGGTAAAGTGGTCGATTGTGCCGTTTCAGACGAGCAAGAGACGAATTTGAATAGAAATCCCAATCATTGGTGGCCGGTTGACGTTTCGTTCTTCCACCGCGCGTTTAATAGTCACATGAAGTGCATAAAAATACCCGAGAAGATGTATTGGTGGCGACAATACGCGAAGCAATCGACGAAAATACACGAAAGGTGCAGCTTAGAGCGCTTGCGAGCGGCGAAAGTCCACTATTTATTGAAGGAAGATGGACCGTTAGGCTTCGACGCTTTGTTTCCTGCCGACGACGATAAAGATAAAGATGATAGAGACAACAATGTCGATAGTAGTCCTGCGAGTGCTACCGAACAAAAAGAAACGTCGGCGAAGAAACCTCTTCCTCTTCCTGACACGCAAAAGAAACTCATCATACGTGTGTTCGGCCGAGGCGAAACGCTCACCTCCTACATCGCCGACATCAATCGCGAGATTGAACTTCTCCAGGCCAAAGATAAAAAGGAATATGTACAGCAAGCCGCCGACAACGAGTACCGCCCAAAACTCCTCTACGTCGTCGAAAAGCGCGACGAAATGCCTGGCCTTCCCAAACGCAAGCGCGCGAAAGAAAACCTGGACAAAAATACCAAACTCGCTCGCCTCTTTGCTTTCGGCATGGCGAAAGCCCGAGCCAAAATCTCGCGCGTCGTGCGAGACGACTTCGACGCCGGAGGCTTGGATTGGTTCGTCGCGTAAAGCGCATCCACGCGCAAAAGCTATAAAAGAGTTCGTGTACAGCAACCTTTTTTTGTGACTCTGAATTCAATCGAAATGTACGCACGCGATGCACTCGTTGTTGTTCATTGTTGTTGTTGTTGTTGTTGTCCTCGTCGTCGTCCTCGTCGTCGTCCTCGATGGATGGATGCCGCGACGCGCTTTTGATAAATTCAATAGTCTTTTCGACTCCTAGGTACTAGTATTTTTTAGTCAAAAAGTCTTCCCTTTTTAGAATATAATTGAGGACTTTTTGCGTCTTATTAATTCTCGACAATTATTACGGCGCGTAGTGAGTGGTTCGATTTGCACGCACAAAACGCACGAAAAGCGGCGGCGCCTTCTCGCTCGATGGCGACGCAGCACTCGATCTCGAGTTTGGACTGGTCCTCGCGTCAGTCTTTAGTCCAAACCCTCTCCTCTTCCGCGCTGTTGGATGCGCTTTTGGTACGAATTCTCGACGGGAACGAATGCGTGAAAGGGCAAAAAGCGGTGGCGTTTCTGCGACCTTCTGGGCTGCCGGACGCGGTGCTCTCGAAAGTGTGGCGGGAGGGAACGAACGGGACCGGAGAGATGCGCGATCGAGACGGGTTGAAGAGAGTGCTGTCCTTAGCGAAAGATGCGTTGGAGGAAGAGGAGATGAAGAAGAATCGAGGATTGGCGTCGAGCACACCGACGGCGTCGTCTACGTTGGTATCGGGAGGATCGCCATCGATTTTGAACGTCCCGAGCAAACCGATGACGGATAAAGATAAAGCGAAATACGAAAAGCATTTTTCGAGTTTAGACGTGAACAAATCCGGGATGGTGACCACGGAGAACGCGGTGACGTTTCTGGGGAAGGCGAGCTTACCAGAGAGAGAGATTCGGGAGATCGTTCGGAAACGGTCGAGAGGGGCGATGAGTTTGACATGCGAAGCGTTTTCGTTGGCAATGCACGACGTGTATGCGGTGATTAAGGCGAGAGGAAGTGGTGGACACGGAGTGACACCAATGGTAGGTGGTAGTGCGGGCGTTAATTCGACTCCCGGGAGCGTCATGAGCGCCCAATTCGCGAGTTTAAACACGCCGCAGAATCAGAACGATGAATCTATGGATACGTTTGTGACCGCGTCCAAGATTAACAACAATAACAGTAATACAAAGTTGTTGCACTTAGACACTCCAGGTACGTATTCGAGAGCTCCTTTAGATTTGGGATTTAGAATGGATAACGCGGCGATGGCGACGCCGGCAGATCCGCGAGAACAAGCCAAACTTGAGAGAGAATTGAAACAACACGAGAATAAAATATCTCGAAGCGAGCAAAGAAACCAGCGCGCCAGAGATGCCATCGAGAGCACGCGCGTGAAAGTGGATAAAATGCGGGAGGCTGCGGAACGTGCGGAGAAAAACGCGGAAGAGGCGAAACGCGAGGCGCAAAGCGTCATCGAAGGCGCCGAGAGGAAACGCTCGGAATATCGCACTCGAGCGATGACGGCAAAAGCTCGCGCGGAAGAACAAATGCGCGAAAAGGAAAAGGAAATGCAAGTCGCGAAAAGAGATTTGGAAAAGCTGCGTCAAAAAGTCGAACAAGCGGAATCAGTATCTGCGTTGCCCCTAAAATCGATGGAATCGAAGCTGCAGTCGATGCAATTTGAAGTCACTCGAGTGAAAACAGCCGCCAAGAATAAGAAGGACGCGTTATCAGCCGAACTCGTGAAGAAAGGTAAGGAGGTTCGCGAAATGGAGCGCGCGAAAGCTGCCGCGGTTCAAGATGCAGAAAATATCGAACGACAATTCAAAGAAAAGCGAGAGCAAAGCGAACAGGCTTTAGAGCGAGGCAAGCAAGCATTGGAAGCGGCGAAAAACTCAACCTTAACCGCGGAAAAGCGTCATTTTGAGCGCGTGGAGCACGTTCGCGAAATGCTCGTTGAGACAAAGAAAGAGTACGTGAAAGAGAAAGAAGCGTTGATCGCGGCGAAGAAGAAGTACGAAAATGAACTCGCGAAACTCGAAGAGGAGCGCGCGCAAGCCGTGCAAGAATTAGAGAATCAACGCGAAGTGACCAGAAAAGCTCGAGAAGCGCAGCGTTTGCAATTGCAAAACAAACGAGTCATGTTAGATGAAGCCTCGGAAGCGTTAAAAGAGGTGAAAAAGCAACGAGACGTCATCGAGGTTGAGCATAAAGCTTCGCTCGCCACGGCGAATGAAAACTTTCAGCGAACCGAAACTCGAATGAATGCCGAGAAAGCGAAACTGAAACAGATGGAAGAGAAACACAGAGCCACTTTAAAAGACATCGAGAATAAGGTTGAAACCGCGGATTCGACGACGGAAGATATAATTCGCCAGATAGAAAATGCCGATCGCGATTTGGAGAAGAGAAAGAACGAACTCGAGCTGAGGTTAGAAGTCGCGACGGAAAGCTTAGAAAAGACGGAAGAGGAGTTACGCAGCACAAAGTTAAGAGTCGAGGCGCAGAGAGAAGAGTTGGAGTTGCGAGAACAGGCGTGTCAAGAGAAGGAAGCGGAGGCAGAAAATGCCGCCGAGTCGTCGAAATCGTTGATCAAATCTATGGAAGAAGACGTCAACGAGTTGCGAGTGAAAATTGAAACCGAGGAGAAGCGCATCAACGAAGAAACTACCGCAGTGCAAAGAGATTTAGAGGCGAAACGAGCGCACTTGGAATTGGAAGCGACTAAGCTGGAATCTGCGTTAGACCGCGCCAGGGATATCTTCCCGCGCGAAAGTGCCGCCGCGCAGCAAGCGTACACTTTAGAAGCTATGATTGCGCCGACGGAATCGGCGAGAGAAGAGGCGGAACGGTTAGCGCTGGAATCCGAGGTACAATCGGAGAAGAACATGGCTAGGTTAATGGAACTGGCCGAAATGGTTGGTAACGCGAACACAGAGTTGAAAAGTTCTTCGAGCTTCACAGGTGGTGTTTTTACTTCTGCGAATGCAGCACAAGAAACGATGTCGACGACTTCGTTTGAATTCGCAACGGGCGGATTGCCGTTCGCAGAATCGAAAAAAACGTCGGACAACGTTTTTGATCGTCAGACGTCCACCTCGGACGCGCCTGAACCGTTCACGGGTGGGTTTGCAGAGGCCGAAGATGCTTTCTCACCGCAAATGGTGACTAAATCGTACTCTGCGAATGGGTTCACGTTCGATGACGGTAATGACGCCTTTGCTAATGACGCTTTCGGCAATGAGTTTGACGCATCGACGAAACCGACAGCAACGGCGGTAAATTTCGAAAACCCCTTATCCAGTGCGCGTTCTGCGCCGGCAAACGTAGACGATATCGACGATGATGACCCCTTCGATGTTCGTTTCGATGCGGACAAAAGAACTGCACACGAGACTTTAGACAAAGAGGCGAAAGAAGACGAAGAATTCTTCAAAGATTTCGGCGAGGACACATTTGCTCCATTCGAACAAGAAGAAGAGGATGATGATGACGATGACGGCATATTCGGTCAGTCGAGCGCGAAAGATGGAATCCACGAAGGGTCGTCGAGAATGCCTCTTGAGGACGATATCGCGTTTGAAGAGGAGGAAGATTTCTTCGCGCCGATTTCGCAGAAACCGGTGCAATCTTTCGAGGATTTCAACAACGCGACTAGTGATAAAGAACAGAAACAAAAGGTCAGATTCGAGGATACAAATGACAACGCGTTTAAGCTACCAGAACAAACCGGTAGAGGTGCGTTTGATGACGACGACGATGCGTTTAACCAGGAATTCTCCGGCGATTTTAATTCTCGAGACGACGGATTCGGCACGAACAACAGTAACGACGGATTTTCGGACGAATTTGGTGAATTTGAATCGTTCAGGCAAATAACTGATGACAAGAACGATGTTAATGATGTCGACGTGGATCATGCGTTCAACGATGCCACGGACGAGGACGAACCTTCGTCGCTGCGTCGCCCACAAACTTCTGCTGCCGCCGCCGTCCCGGAGATTACCGAGGACGTTGACGATAAAGAAGACGATCTGCCACTCTACATCAATCGTGACGATCTCGAACGCTCTAAAAACGCGTGGCATACGCTCAGAAAATCTTTGAACGATCCGAATGCTCTCGGCGTTAGCGGCGCGCAAGTTGCGGCCATGGTGACGAAAACTGGTTTGCCGAATGAGAAGCTCGCGAGCATGTGGAACGCGAGTTGTACATCCGAAGGATCAAGTTTAGTTTTGGGTGATTTTTGTGTATTCATGCACTTGTTGAAACACGCACTCAATGGTGGGAACATTCCGGACTTTCGCATCGAGGGGTCTCTTCGTGAAGAAATGTTAGGCGCGGATGTCGTCAACGAAGAGGCGAGATTGGTTAACGAAGCCAAAGGCTCGCTTTCGAATGAAGAGAGCGAACCAGACAAGACAGCGAAGGACCAGCAACATCTGCAACAACAAACGATGCCCCCACCAGTGCATATCCCTACACCACAACACCAGCACCAGCAACAGCAGCAGCAGCAGCAGCAACAACAACAACCCTCGCCAATGCGTCGTTCGATTGGTGGTCAGCACTCGCCCACTCGTCGCGACTCGGATGCGCTCCCGAACGAAGGTCAGCCGCAGCGCTTAAAAGTCTTCATCGATTCAGTCGCCAACGTCAAAGATGCATCCAAAATGCAACAAGTACACTGTAAAGTATGTTTAGTCGACACGAACGGTCAAGAATTGGAACAACCTCAAAACACGGCGGTTGGCGCCCGACCCGGGAACGACAACAACTCGTTGATATTACAAAACGCAGTCACCTTGTCCTCCGCGCCGTCGACCTGGCCAGCCGGTTCTGCCGTTTTAATCGAGCTAAGACACTTTAAAAAGAAAGAAAACAAAGTATCCACTCGATGTTGGAGTTTCATGGAGAAAGAATCGGTGCGACCAGGTTTGTTCGGTTTGCCTCTGGCGAAGAAACCGGCGGATCCTCTGCGACAACGCGTCGCGCTCTTCAACAAAGGCACGCCAGATTTAAAGTTGCGCTTTAGTTTCGTGTAACGTAGTACAATCGTATTCTCATATTGTATGCGCGCGTTTCTACATGTCCCTTCACGTGTCTTTGATTGTGTCCTTAAACTCTACCTTCTTGGCATTGGACTCGATTCGACTTTTCCCGATCACCTCTCGACTTTTATGTGCGCTTTTCTTTCGTCCTAAACACGTGACAAGGATCGCAAAGCACCCCCCGTTGCGACACAAACGCGAAGCTCTCGAGAGCATATATTACAGTGCTTTCGCGCTTTTGTGGCGAGAGGAAGACGCCGGGAGGAAAGCGCGCTGTTTTATTAAAGGTGTGGATCATCGTTCCAATTTGTTAGGTTATATACCCGAGAATCGAATCGAATCTTTGGGTCGATCCTGACGACGCATGGTGGTCGCGGGAGAGGAACGCGCGCGGGAGAAGGAGACGTCGCAATGGCGCGAAATTTTAGCCGCCGGCGTGGACGGGTGGTCGTCGTTTAGCGACACGTGCTCGGACGAGCCGGACTTTGACGGCGCGACCAAGGGAGGCACCGACGTCGATCGAGACGTCCAACAACACCAACATCATCATCGTCGTCATCATCAGAAGGAGAAATCGTACCCGTCTTTGGATTTGAACTGGAAGCAAGAGCGAAGGGACGTCGAGTGGCAGTGTTTTTGGCTCGAACTGCGACTGAAAGAGTTGCAATCGCACAAGAAAAGGTACGAGAGGAAGCTGAAATCGTTGGACAAAAATGCGGCTGGAGGGCAAAACGGTGGAAGCGAAAGACAGAGCAAAACGAAATCGAAAAACGGAAAGCTGGCAAGGATGGTGCTGTTTAACGACCATCCGCTGTTCGATCCGATACGAAGGAGACGCGAGAAGATTTTGAAAAAGAGAACACTGGTGACGAGCGGTGAGGAGAAGGACGGCGAGGACGCGAAGAGAACGGAGGACGAGGACGGAAAGTCGAATAAGAAAGCGAAGACCGAAGAAAACGATAATAATTCTAAAGAGAATAAAGCGAACAAGTCTGGTTCTGGTGGCGATTCGGATGTCTCGAACACCGTCATGCACGAAAAGTGCGAGGATTTGAAGAAGAGATGTTTAGGTTTGATGCAACGATTAGGGCAACCGCCGCCGATTTTTACCTCGACTCCAGGCGGCGGCGGCGGAAAAGGAGGGAAAGGCGGTAGTGGTGGCGGTGGTGTCGGCCGCGGGAGTAGAAATGGAAGAAATAGAAATAAAAACTACCCGTACGGTGGTAGTAACGCAGGTGGAGGCCCAGGGAAAGACGGAAGTAACGATAATAATAATAATAATAATACCACCAATGCCGAAACCGGAAACAATAACGCTAGAAAACACACGATGCGAAAGGCGGACGAGTACGACATCAACAACGTCGTCGGTAATGTTATTCGGGCGAAGTACGTCGAGCGCGCGTTACACGAAGACATCAACACGCCATCGGTCAGAGAAGTGACGACGTTTACCATGTCTGCAGAAGAAATGAGACGAGCGAATAACGTTGATTCCGCCGCCGTGGCGACGACAAACAATGATAACGACGACTCCTCGGACGAAGACATCTCGGACGAAGCGTTTGCCGCTCGACACGCCAAATACGAAATCTTGGAACGAAATGCGCGCATGCCTCTTGAACTTTTGAAGAAAGCCAAAAGGGAAAAGAACGGCGGGAAATCACCGAAAGGTAGAAAAGGCAAACCTTCTTTGGCGTCTAATAAATCTAACTCGGGGAACGAAGACGAGAAACAAGCGACGCAACCGGTAAAAAGAACGGTCGATTTGAACGCCCTCCACGCATCCGACCCCGTCGTTGTATCCAAGAAAAGGGTAACTCGTGCATCGGAATCCAACTCCGACTCTCCGAGCGACGGCAGCGCCGAGTTGAACGAAGACATAGTCAGAGAAATTTTGCTCGCGTAAGAACGGCGCGAGAGTCGAGAGAGTGAGAGCGAAGAGAAAACCTAAAAGAACTCATAAAACACACACATATAAATAAAGAAAAAAGTACTGTAATTTTGTAGATCGAGCATCATCGCGACACCGCGCCGTCGCCGCCGTTCCCGTTCGCTCGCGCGCGTCGAAAATCTTTCCTCCTTTTATTAATAAGAATACAGAAGAATCTCTCGTCACTCCACGTCACAAAAAAATCCGTTCGAAATGCGCTTTTGCGTGCACCTTTCCCCGTCGTCGTCTCTGGTGCCGTCGGCGCGTCGTGGTGTCGCGCGGGACGGGAAATACCGACGACTAAAGGTTGTGGTTCTCGCGGAGAAGGAAGGGTTAGACGACGCCACGCGAGACGCGTTACGACTTCCATCTCGGGATAAAGAAAAACCGGAAACGACGAAAGGAAACGCGACACGTTTCGGAAACGTCGAAGGCGGTAAATATGGCCTGGGCGATGGAGTGGATAAAGCGTTAGATGCCACGACGGACGAGCTACAGTTTAAGATAGGGGCGATCGTGTGCGTGACGTTGCCTATTTTGCTGTTGATTTTTGGACCGAGACCACCGAGTGAATATTAGAAGAGACGCGTCTGAGTTGTATTTTTGTCTAGCATTGTTATTAGTAAGAGTAGTGTGAGTAAGGTATCAGTACCTTCGTCTAAACGGCGAGTCGCTGATGTTCATGGCTCGAGAGAGTCTTGCCATGCGATCGTCATCGTAAAAGCGACGAGATTCTTCGGCGCTACGGGAGTATGCATGCGACATCATCGTCTGCGGCGGTAGACGTTCTTGGATAGGTTGTCTCGCGGGAACCCGGATTGGAGTGAGAGATGCGAGACGAGAGGTGGTTGGATCGACGGCGTTGCTAAATGAAGAGGACTGTTGTTTGGACTGTTGTTGTTGTAGACCCCCGACGTACTTCTCCTCGACGTGCTTCCGCGTGTTGGGGGTCGGTACCCAGTGCTGCTGGTCGTCGTCGAAACCAGACGAACTCGGTTCCTCTTCTTCGGCTTTGACATGTTCTTTGGATTGGGTCTGTGTGGCCATCTCTCTCGCGAATACATTGTTGTTATTGTTATTGTTATTATTATTATTGTTATACGCGGCTGACCATTCGAACCCAATCGTTGGCGATGGTTCTTTCGGAGTGACCGTCTCTTGTTGTTGCTGTTGTTGCTGTTTCTCGCGATTTTCGATGTCTTTTTGCATGGCAATCATGGCATTTTGCTGCGCTTGATACTTCCGCCTCATCGCGCTCAGGGGCGTGCAAACCTGTGGAGCATGCGACGGCTTTATATCCACCTGTGTGCTCGCGTTCATCATCTCTTTCGGCGTTGTCGGCGTAAACTGCAACTGAATCGGTTGCGCCACTGGAATCGCCCTCGTATTCGTCCCGACCGATTTCGCCGTTGTCTGTTTTGTTCTAATCGTTTCCAAATCCTTTTCTAAAGCCTCTCCTTTCGTCGCTTTTGCCAGTAAAGTACTCACGACTACGTTCAACTCCTCGTTTTTTCTCTCCAGCTCTTTTAATTTCTTCTCCATGTCCAAAGTTTCCAACTCTGCTCTCGACGCGTCCGTCTTCGCCAACGCTTGCCATTCCAGAGCGTTCGTTTCTGCGCTTTTGATCTTTTCATCTTTCTCTTTCATCGCGCGTTCCAACTCTTGAATGCGCTTCGTGAACGTCTCGATCGCCTTCGCGTTCGCCAGTTTCGCGTTCGCCAACGCCTCCTCCTTCTCCTCTACCCGTTTCCTCGCCTTCTCTTCGATCTGTCTTTCCAACGCGCGCGCAAACTCGGCGTGCTTCTTCGTCTCGTTTCTCGACATCTCGAGTTCGGCATCTTTCACGTTATTCAACGCTTCCGTCACTCGCTCGACCTCTCTCTCTACCGTTGTTGGTTCTTCTTTTGTCGAAACAACCGTCGTTTTTGTGGGTTTCTTCGCACTTTTCACGTCTCGCAGTCTCGTCGGCGTATTCGTCGTTTTTTTCTCGCTTCTCCATCGGTTCACGTGTGCACGCATCGACGCCCTCCTCTCTTTCGCTCTTGGTGATGAATTCGTGTTGCGCTCTCTCAGCGGCGACATGGGTAAATCTCGATAACTTAAAACGTTATTGCTCGTCGTCGAAAGTTTCTTCTTTTGTTCTCGCGTCGTCATCGGCGACGACACCCCCCCCAAAGAGTTAGTATTCTCCGCGTCGTTTACGTCGTCGTCGTCGTCAAAGCGCTTTTTTGCGTTTCCCCGACTCAATAAGGGTGACTGCACCCCGTTTTGACATTCGCGTTTTGTCGCGCATCGAGTGGTATCATCATCATCAACGTGGGGGGTCGCCAACACCTCCAGACGTCGAGGCGTGTTCGACGAACGCGGGTGTGCGAGCATCCTTTTCCCTCTCTGGGTGCGACGACTGCTGTTTTGTTTGACGCGCGGATGGGGACGAGAACGCGCGCGGCGAGACAACTTTTTGCGGCAAAAGAAAAGTGGATTTTGTTTGGGGAATGTCTCGTTGACAAAAGTCTTAAATTCCCCTTTGAGAAAGGAGGGCCTACGTTATTGCAATTTAGGGTATATAAGACAAGGAGAAAAAGCTGGACGAAAAAAGAAAGACATCGCGCGCGCGCGCGCGTAAGAGCGATACCGGCACGAAAGTACGAGCGTTTTAATTAATAATGAGCACTACTCCCATTGCCGTTCGTTTTCACGGAACATTTATTAATCTCCGCGCGAATGCATTGATGCAATCTCTGACCCATACCGGCGTCGCCGCCGAACATGTTACTCAAAGCCGCAGGTTGCATGCGAACGAGTTCTCTTCCAGCGATAGTTGTCGGTATTTTCGCGTGTTTGAACGTGCCGTTTTTTGTCGTTCGAATCCATCTTTCGAGTTCATCGCGCTTCCATTTCACGGGCGGTATGCGTCTCGCGACGTCTTTTTTCACGACGGTTTTCTCGCCGGTGACTTTGGAGATTTCAATATCGAGCGTCCTCTCCACATCTTCTCTCGTCTCTTCGTAACAACTCGTAGAAGTGCTACTCGTGTCGATTTCACAACTATCACCGCCGATTTGAACGATGGTTTTCAACGTCATCGCCGTGTGTTCGGTATCGATGGATGCCGGCGACACGGTACCAATGACCGCCATCTTTGCAGCATCGTTCACGAAACACTCCGCCAAGACTTTCGTCAGAGGACTATTTCGGTAAGGAACATGGATAGTTGATGAATCTTTTGCATCTGCGCGCAATTTTCGAAATCGAGCGCACTCTTTCAGCGCGTATAACGATGCGTTAATAGCTGCAGTTTCCTCGCGTTGTTTAGCGTCGTGGTGCACGTTGTCCTCTTTCCGTTCACTTCCGGCACAATCTACGAGCGTCAAGCGCCTTTCGGATGCTGATGATAATGCTGATGACAGATGCATATCGTTATCAATGGCATTACTTTTATGCACCGTCAAACGTAACACGGCGTGCGATCGAGAGGATTGCGCATTACACTGCGTCGCGGATACCGTTCGACGGGAAACACCCTCTTTGACGCAATTTTCAATATCTTCCGCGGAAAAGCACACGACACACGACGCATTGATCAACTCTACTTCCATGTTTGCTTGATTCCCTTTACCACTACCCTTCATCGTTCTATTCGTTTCGAAAATTTCCTTTAAAATGACTTCGTTCCTTTCCGCGCCGAGGAGATCGAAACACTTCTTGCCTTGTATTTCGAAATATTGCACGCATACCTTCACCACGCCGTTTCCAGATGCAAAGAGACTCTTGAACGTATTTAACTCAATATTTGACATCGTGTGCGTCTTTCCCGAACCGGTCTGGCCAAACATAAACAACGCCGCCGATCCACCTTCCTTTTCAATGACATTTTCCACCAACGGTTTCACCGCCGTCTCGTACACTTCAATCTCCTCCACGTCTTCATCGAACGCTCGACCGTGTAGCGAAAACGTCCCGTGTTTCACGAACATTCTCTTCAAGTCCGCGTGCATTTGGCAGTTGTGCACGACGATTTTGTTCGATTTAGACGCGCCAACCGTGACGACGTCAAACTCGCCCTTATTTGTTTCGCGTTCAAACAAAGGTCGTTTCCGAGCGTAGACGCTAATCATTTTAGTGTTGTCATAACTATTACTCGTCGCATCGCCTGCCCCTTTCGCGTTCTTCATCCGCCATCTCTGCACTGCCGCCTTAAACTGTTGTGCGTGTATTCGTCTCGATTCTCTCTTATCAAACATTTGTCGATGCGATTTCTCTTCTTCTTCTTCTTCCTTCTCGGTCCCGCTGCTAGGTATCTTCTCTTGAACCGTTACAATTTTCTTCTTCTTCTTCACGACCCGTGTGCTATTGCTATTTTCTGGTGTTCTCGTTGCTACTCTATTGACACTAAATGTTTTATTACTCTGAGATGCTAAAAACGACGGAGGTCGAAGCGATTTGATTTCTCCCGTCTTTGCGTTCACCATCGAGTTCTTGAATTTTGGTGCCAAGAAGGACGGCGAAGAATTGGACGGCGGAGTTGTTTTCTTCGTCTTCAGCAACGCACTCGAAGAATACGGTGTGGATGGTTTCTTTGTGGGTGGGTTAGAAAGCATCGATGGTCGACGCACCGTTTTACGCACCCCGCCACTTCCGCCGCTCGACGAACTCAAAGGACTCTTATTCGTTTCACTTCGCTCGCCGGCGATGCTCAACGTCTTCGTCTTCTTTCTCACCAACTCCTCTTCCTCGCCATTCATCGGCTCGTTCCTCCCTTTATTCCCAACGCTACTTTTGTCTATAATCGACATCCTACTCTGCACCGCCGGTAAAGTTTCCTTCGCGTCGTAAAATACGTCGTTCGGTGACTTTGGCGAAGCCGTCGTCTTCTCCCGTCCCGCCGCCGCCGCGTACTTCCTCAATTCCACATTTTGCGTCCTCGGACTCCACATCGCCGCTGCCTTCGCTTTTCTCTCCCGTTCTCGCACTCTCTCCAATTCTTTCTCTCGTTCTCGTTCTTCTTTTTCTCTCTTTTTCTGCATAAAAAGTGCCTCTCGTTTCTTCGTCAATTCGAGCGCTTTTTGTCTCTCTTTCACCTCCCGAGCTCGTTTCTCCTCGGCATCTTTGCGCTCATTTTGCGCGCGCTCAAACCGGATCGTTTCCGCCTTCCGACGCATTTTTTCCCGCTTCAGCGCGTACTCTTTCGCCGCTAACGATGCCTGTCGTCGTCGTCGTTCGAGAGAGAGAGAACGAAGAACCAAAGTCGTTTTGTCACATCATCGTTTTCAAAGAGAGAGAGAGAGAGGGGAAACACCCCCAACGGTGAAAAAAACGCGCACATAAAAGACGACCGACGACGCACCTTCTCGGCCGCTTTGTGGTGTTGCGAAACCCTTTTCTTCGTCGTCGTCGTAAAACGAGTGGTGGTGGTGGTGCGAGAAGAAGCATCGTCGTCGTCGTCATCGAAAACGCCCCCCCCGCTTCTTCTTCTTCTTCTTTCGTGAGTGGTGTTGGTGTTGCTTTCCCGCAAGAGATTATTGTTCCCCGTCATGATGATGATGATGATTTTGATGTCGAAACGACTCTCTCTCGAAATCGCAAAACAAAAG